>MDSW01108812.1_pt1 | contig 64767 bp, 56 predicted proteins | sample 811171 | NCBI WGS metagenome assembly MDSW01 (sample SAMN05326641, study PRJNA326480) | marine metagenome | isolation source: seawater | place: Atlantic Ocean: North West | collected 2012
AAGCCCAGCTCACCCATCCGGGTCATGATCGAGCGGTCGAAAATCTCATGCCGGTGCGCCTCCTGAACCCCCGGCAGCAATACCTCCTGACAGAAATCCCGCGCACTGTCCCGGATCAGGCGTTCCTCTTCCGTAAGACTGTCCTCCAGCAACAGCACATCATCCCACGGCGCACTCGGCCAGCTAAATTTGCTCATCTCTCAGTTCCCACTTCTTCAAAACAGTTTTCCAGAATATCCAGCCCCTCATGGATCAGCGCATCGGAGATGGTGAGCGGCGGCAGAAAGCGGATCACATTGCCCCGTGTGCCGTAGGACAGCAGGATAAGGCCCTTCTTGCGGCCGGCAGCGACCAGAGCACGCGCCAGTTCCGCATCGGGCTTGTCCGCATCGCCGTCCCGGATCAGTTCGATGGCGATCATCGCGCCCAGGTGGCGGATGTCGCCGATCCGCTCCTTATGGGCGAATTTCCCGAGCCGGTCGGTAAAAAGCTTTCCGATCTGCTGCGCCCTTTCACAAAGGTTTTCCTGCTCGATCACCTCCAGCACCGCCAGTGCGGCCGCGCAGGCGATCGGCGAGCCCGCATAGGTGCCGCCCAGACCGCCGACAGGGGCGGCGTCCATGATTTCCGCCTTGCCGGTCACCGCCGACAGGGGAAAGCCGCCGGCGATGCCCTTGGCCATGGTCATGAGATCCGGCTCGATGCCGGCATATTCAGTGGCGAACATCCTGCCGGTGCGGGCGAAACCGGTCTGGATCTCGTCGATGATCAACAGAATGCCATGCGCATCGCAAATTTTGCGGAGTTCTTGTAAAAAGGCGGGTGGGGCAATATTAAATCCCCCTTCGCCCTGAACGGGCTCCAGGATAATTGCCGCCACCCGAGACGGGTCCACATCCACTTTAAACAGGGTGTTTAAGGAGATAAGAGAGTCTTCCACGCTGATCCCGTGATACAGGTGAGGATAGGAGGCATGAAAGACTTCCGATGGAAATGGACCAAAACCTGCCTTATAGGGGATCACCTTGCCGGTCAGCGCCATGCCCATCATGGTGCGACCGTGAAAGGCGCCGGAAAAGGAGACGATGCCAGACCGGCCGGTGGCCGCGCGGGCGATCTTAATGGCGTTTTCCACCGCCTCGACGCCGGTGGACAGTAGCATGGTCTTTTTGGGGCTGCTGCCCGGGGCTAGCTTGTTAAGCTGATCCGCGAGCATGATATAATCGGGATAGAGCGCCACATGAAAACAGGTATGGCTGAATTTTTGCAACTGCGCCTCAACCGCTGCCTTGACCTTGGGATGGTTGTGTCCGGTGTTCAGCACCGCGATGCCGGCAGCGAAATCAATATAGCGCCGCCCCTCCAGATCCCAGAGCTCCGCATTCTCCGCACGCGCGCAGACAATATCCGTCACATGGCCGATGCCCTGCGGCACGGCGGCCTTGCGTAATTGAAGAAGTGAATCACTTGTCGTCATCTTTCATTCCCCGCCACCCGAAGTCAGTGGCATGTAATTATCAGAAGCCAAGCGGTATTTAGCCACTCCCCCCGACAACCGTAAATACTCCCATGGGAGTAGGCGGGACCGACAATGTCAGGCGTGGACCTCGGCAGCGGGGACAAATCAGATGCTCACCAGATAGCTTTCATATTCAAAGCTGGTCACCTCTCGCCCGAAATTGGCCAGTTCCTGGTTCTTGGTGGCCAGGAAATAAGTCATGAAGGGTTCGCCGAAATAGGATTTTGCGTCCCCCAGCCAGATCCCCTTGAGCTCGTATCGCCGTCAGGCCTCGACCAGCACCTCGAAACCGCCGAAGATCAGCCGCTTGCCGTCAAACGGCATCGGGTTCCTTTCGGGGTCCATGCGCGGGTCGGCCCTTTCCGGATTTTTCATCCAATCGGTCATTTTTGCATGGGCAGCATCGCGCGTTTCCTTGTCGGGCCATTCGATCCAGGAAAAGACGACCATCTCGTCGTCCCTGGCCTGGACGGCCTTGCGGAAATCTGTGACCTTGCCGTCCGGCACATCATCGCCCCAGCATTCAATCACGCGCGTTGCGCCAAGCTCAATAAACACGCTGTCGCTCAGCTTGGCGTGGTCGATGAATTTCTGCTTGTTCGCCGTCGGCACGGCGTACACGAAGCCGTCGATGTAGCTCATGGCGTTTCTCCTTCAATTTCCTTGCACCAGCCGCAGGCGCTCTCCGCCCTGCCATTGCCGACGATCGTGTTCCAGTAGCGGTCAATCTCTTCCTGATCCTCTGTCAATACCATCATGCTAACGGCGGATTCGTTCAGCGTAAAGGTCGGACACGCGCACTCGAGATATGTGAAGCTTGTGCCGTCGCTACGATAGGTCAGCGTCAGGCGAATATAGGAATAGCCGGCCGCCAATGCAATCAGCTCCAATTCCGAACTTTATGCCATGTTTATCCAGGCCCTGCCCGGTTACGCCAATTTGCCCGACCAGGACCCTTTTTCGCTTTACGATACCCGTCACGACGGATCACAGAATCCCACATACGAGCACCGGAATTAGCCCCTGCTCGGGTTCATTCTCCCTCTTATAGCGTGTTGTATTTAGCGTGCCAGGGTTTAGCCGCTTCCAGTTGCCCGGCAATCCGGAACAAACTCGCCTCGTCCCCGAAGGCGGCGCTGAACATGACCCCTACCGGCAGGTTTTCCGGCGTCCAGTGCAGCGGCAAGGAAATGCTGGGTTCGCCACTCATATTCTGGGGGAAGGTAAAGGGACAGAAGGACATCTCCGCCTTCTCAAAGGCCTCAAGATCCGGCGTGTCCATACGCATCAGGCCCAGCTTGACGGCCGGCTGGGCCAGGGTCGGGGACATGATAAGGTCATATTTCTCATACACATCGGCCATGCGACGGCCATGGCGATGCATAATCATGACTGCCCGGGCATAAGCATCGGGACTGAGGGTGCGGGCATGCTCCACCGCCGACCAAGTCACAGCCTCCACATCCTCAGGGCACAGCTCCCGGCCCAATCCCCGGGCCCGATTGGTCAGCGCAATATCGACGGTGGTCGCAACAAGGGCCCACCAGGCCGCGCCAATCTCCTCAGTGTCATAGAAGGGCGCCACTTCCTCGACCTCGTGGCCAAGACTCTCCAGCAGGGCCGCCGTCTGCCGCACGGCTCTGTCACACTCCGGATCCAGGGCAACCCCATTCGGCGGACGGGTGAAAAAAGCAACCCGGAATGTTCCCGGCCCCGCCCCCAGTTCTTCAAGATAGGGTCGCGCGGGAACCGGCGCCACATAAGGATCTCCCGGCGCGGAACCCGCCGTTGCATCCAAGAGCGCGGCACTATCGCGGACCGTGCGGCTGACCACATGCTGGACCGCCATGCCGCCCCAGCCTTCGCCATAATCCGGCCCCATGGGGGTGCGTGCGCGGCTAGGCTTGAGCCCCACCAGACCACAGGCGGCCGCCGGAATGCGGATCGAGCCACCGCCATCTGTCGCATGGGCGGCCGGGACAAGGCCCGCCGCCACCGCCGCCGCGGCCCCACCCGATGATCCACCCGCCGTCCGGGTAATGTCCCACGGGTTCCGGGTATCGCCGTAAAAGGCATTTTCCGTTGACCCTGCTAGCCCCATTTCCGGCGCATTGGTCTTGCCGAAAATGACCAGTCCCGCGTCCAGATAACGGTCCACAAGGGTGGAGTTATGATCCGGCACATAATCCCGGAACAGCCGGGAGCCATAGGTGGTCGGCGTACCTTTCAGGAAAGCCGAGGTATCCTTGAGCAAAAATGGTACCCCCCGGAAGGGACCATCCGGCAGTCCCGACTCAATCTGCTGGCAGGCCAGGTCATAAAACTCGCAGATCACCGCATTAAGGATAGGATTTTTTTCCTCATAGCGCGCCATGGCAGAATCCAGCAATTCACGCGGGCTGACTTCCTTCTCCCGAACCAGGCGCGCCAGGCCAATTCCGTCAAGATTCTTGTAATCATCCATGTACAAACTCCATTCTCTCCTGTGAGGACACAGCGCCGGGCCCATAATGACCCGGGTGTCCGGTCGTAAGCATGGTCATCGCCCGAACATATTAATTTACTCTATTTTGGTGATTTATCCGGCCCGGGGCTGAACCGATCTTCGCCGGTCCAGGGTATAAGCCGGGATCAGGGCAAAGATCGCACAAATCATCAACCCACCCACCGCAATATTGATCAGCAGATCATAATTGCCGCCGGCCACGATATAAGCGCCGGCCATCGGACCCGACGCCAACCCCATTTTGGAAAAGAACCCGGCCAGAGCCGCCGTCTGCCCGGTCTGATCCAGTGCCGCGCACATGCCCAGAAGATAAGGCATCACAAAGGCCCAGGTAATCGCCGTGCCGCAATTGGCGACGATAAATATCACAGGAATATCGCTGAAATGAAACATCAGGGTGCCGAAAAAGGTCAACATCATGGCGGCGAGCACCGGCCAGAAACGGCCCAGCCAGGTGCCGAGCACGATGACCAGCACCGGGCCCACCATGCCGATCCAGGCGGCGGCCCCCAATGTGGAGCTGATGAAGCCCGTCTCCAGCCCGAACTGCCGTCCCAACGCGATGATATAGGCGGCTACCCCCATATTGGCCGCCTGAAACAGAAAAATCGCACAGAGGGTGAGGATCAACAGCCCGTTATGCTGGATCGGTCCCTTGCCTGGAATTACCGGCACCGTTTTCTTTTGGGGATAGTCTGGCAAAAAGGGCAGCATGGCAAAGGTGGCGCAGCTTAAGGCCAACAGTGCCATGAATAACACTTCGTAGCCATAAAGCGGCACCAGCCGGGGCAATGTCATTACCCCCAGCCCCCCGAACCCGAACTGCACCACCAACAGTACACCAAATGTGCGGTCCGGAAAGCGTGAACGGGCGATGACCGATAGCGACACCCCGACCAGGAAACCGCCGACGAAACCATGCAGAAACCGGATCACCAGCAGAAAAACCCAAGATGAAAACACCATTGAAATCAGGTCAATGGCGATCAGAGCGGTAAGCGTAATCACCGCCGCCCGGCGCCAGGGCACCCGCTTGACAAAAAACACCACGATAAAGGCACCCAATGCCGCGCCATAGACATTGGCCGAAGCGATCTGACCCGACTGCTGGTTGCTAAAGCCCAAGCCATCCACCAGCCCGGTCACCAGCGCCGGCATGATATTGATATAAAAGAACCCCGCTGTCGCCAAAAAGGACAGAATGACGCTGGCCGCATAACCGTCTGGATTAACCTTGGGCAGTTTTGGACCCCGCGTCTGGTCCGACATGGCTTCCACCGCCAGTTCGCCGCCTTTCCCTTCTGAGATCGTCATTTCTGTTTTTCCTTCCGGCACAGTGGGCGGATTTTATCGGACTCGATCGCGGCCCGCCCCCATGCAAAATTATGATTATCACTGAAATAATAATAGGCAGTGCCGTTGGGCAACAGGGCCAGCGTGATGCCCCCATAGCCGGACAGGAAGGGAATCCAGGTCTCGTCCCGGCACCCCAACATCTTTGTTGCGTTCCATAGCCAGAAGCCGTTCCGGTAACGAAAATCCTTGCTCGTTGTTTCCCGGCCATAAGTTCCGGGAAGGCGCGGCAATGTCGCCTGTAATTTTTCACCATCAAACAGCGACCGGCCCCCAAGAGTCCCCCGGTCCCGGCTCAAAAATAGCCCAAGCTTCGCCACGTCTCCCGGTGCAGGGTCAAGCCCCAGCCCGTGAAGGGCTGCGCCTTCGCGTCATAACTGCGCCGGGTGGACCAGGTCACGGGGCTCAACCCCAATGGCTTCCAGACCGGCTCCACCAGAATGTCCCGGTACAGATCGGCGTCCTGTCCCCGTTTCTGTTTCAGATAAGCGTCCAGCGCCGTCCCCAGAATATAGGTGGCCGACGTCTGATACACGAATTTTTCCCCCGGCAGCGTCTGACGTCTGAACTGACCGCAGGTCAGGTGGATTTTCGTGTCATGATCCAGCGCAGCGAAGAACCGGCGCATCTTGGGCCCGTTCTCATCCGCCATGCTTACAGGGGAATCATAATGTCCCGTGGTCATTTCCAGCGCCTGGGCAAACGTCACGTCGTCCCACGTGCCCCTGTCCCGGCATTGCGGGACGTAATCCACGATTTTTTCATTGCTCACCCCCGGATACAGAAGTTCCATGCGCATTAGCGCCAGACCGCCGACCAAGGATTTGGCCAGGGAAAAAGACGGTAAATCCAGCACATCGCAATAGGGATAGATCCCATAGCGCGTATCGCAACCACCCGCATAATGGATGCCGTCAATCACAAAGCCGAACGCCGTCATATGTTCCGCTGGCACCTCCGCCGTGGAGCCGAAATTGGCCGCCATCACCCCCGGATAATCCTCCGCCAGCCGTTCAATGGGGCGCAGCGGCAGGCGGCTGGCAACTTCTCGCCGATACGCAGTGATCAGGGCGGCCTTGTCCTTGACCGGCCCGGGCGCATTACGGGCCGGCATCAGCCCCCACATGTCGAATTTGAAATACTGACAGGTTTCGCTGCCAATCTGGAACGCCACATGCGAAACCGTCCCGGCCCCGTTAATCCCGGCCCCGTTAAATAGGAAGGTCATGACCCCGTTATGGGTGCAGTTCATGTTTTTTTCCTGCAGCGCAAAAGGGATCGCCGCCCGGCTGTAATCACCATCCACCGGATCATGCCACACCCGGCCCGGCTCCAGAATATATTCCCAGTCCGGATGAGATCCGGCGACGGGGCCGCGCCGAAGGGGGATCAGGTCCCGCCCTGCCTGGACAAATTCAAAATCAAAAGGAGGCAGGCTGTCCGGTGCTCCAACTCCCGACCGCACATAATCAAATTCATCTCTGATAACCTTGAAACCACCGCTGATGCGCGGCCCGGTGAAAGACAACCGACCCTCAAATACATGAACCGGCGCTGCCGCCCCTTGCGGTTCGGCATAGGCGGCAAGGTCCACCGGTGTCGGATAGGCGGGTCTGTCCAGCAACCGGTCGCGGGAAAGGGACGGTGCAAGTTTTGCGGCGCGGCCCACAGGCGTGCCGGTCACTTCCACATTATCCAGCCAGCACTGATCCTTGGCACTGTTGCCGGTAATACGCGCCCGGATCAGGACCCGGGGCAAATTCCCCATATGCGACAAAACCACCTGTCCCCGATGCAGAGTGACCCCATCATCCTGACCGGGGCCAATCCGGCTTATCTCATGCCAGGTCCTGCCCCCGTCGCCGGATACATCACCGATGCAATACTCGTCCTTCTCAAGGGAAGCGGCGGCAAAAGACAAAGCAAAGGCCGTATTTTCATAACCTTGAGTTGAGATCACGGTGAGTGCTGAAACGCGGCGGCTGAGGTGCAGGGAAATATTGTCGTCATACCGTGTCAGATGGATATCACCTTTGCCGCGGGCCACCCAGCCATCCGCCTCACCGTCCTGAAAGTCATCCCGGAAAATCGTTTCCGCCCCGGCCGCGTTTCTCGCCAAAAGCGGCAACAGGACCACCAGAAACAACACTATGGCTCGCCGTTTGCTCATAAACGGATTCCCCCCTGTTCGAGCTGTTCTTTTAACGGCGCAAGTTGTTTTTCATAAGAACGCCAGCGGGCAAGCGACGTTTTATAGATCGGTTTTCTGACTTGTGCCGCACTGGCCGTCGCCGAGGGAGACATATTGCGGTAAAATTCCAGACATTGCGGTTGCCAGTCCAAGCCGCAGAACTCAATGATCCGGCGGCTCACGCCTTCCTGATCGTCCACCAGATCCTCATAGGCCACATCAAGAAAAAAATCCGGCAAAACACGCCGCCAGTGATCCATCAGTTTCGCATAGGTCAGATAATAACGGCCAAGGTCCGCCAGATCATAGGAAAAGGGATACCCCATCCGGAACAGGGTCTTGTACATGGCATAACAACTGTCCAAGGGGTGACGTTGCAGATGAATGACCTTTGCCCCCGGCAGCGCGCGGGCAATAAGGCCTACATAGAGGAAATTCATCGGGGTCTTGTCAATCAGATGCGGCGCGGCGCGGCCATGCCCCCTCAGGCTGTCGCAATATTGCCGTCCCAGTTCGGCAAAATCCAGTTCCGTGGATTTTTCCACCAGCTCCCGTTTGTTGCGGGCCGGTCCCGCAGCCTGCATCAGAGCCAAGGCAAAGTGGTTCACTTCTCCCAGGCTTTCCACATCGCTGTGGGAGCTCAGGATCCGGTCAACCAGGGTTGTACCGCTGCGCGGCAACCCAATGATGAAAATCGGTGTATCGTCGCTGTGTCCGGCCGACCCGGACCGGGCAAAGAAGGCGTCATCAAAACAATCCATGATATGGTTGATGGTCTCGACATCTTCTTCCACCTTATAGGACATATGCTGTCGCCGCCGGTCAGCGCCCCGCTTCAGGTAATGAAACGAGTCCTCATATTTCCCGAGGTCCTCCAGTTCTTTGGCCAGCGCATAACAGAGCTGGACTTCCGCCATGGGGAGAAGGTTCTCGGCTCCCAATGCGGCGCGAATTTCCGCGACATGGTTATTGTCGGCCGTCTGACGGCGCAGGGTTGAGCGGTTGTAATAAGCGTCATAATCCCGCGGGTTGAGGCGCAGAACCCGGTTCAGAAGCTGTTCGGCTTCTTCCATCCGGCCCACTGCGATGACAGCGCTGGCCAGGTTATAAAGGAATTTTGCATTGTCCGGTTCGGCCTCCACAGCCCGGCGGTAACAGGCTTCAGCCTTTTCATAGGCATGACACATCGTATAGAATTCCGCCAGATGTTGCAGCATCATCGGGGGCGGCACGTCCTTACCCCCGCTGAGGCTTTCCTTCTCCAAACGCTCAAGGCACTCCAGCGCGGCATCAATCCGGCCGCAATGAATCAGGGCGTCAATCTCCTGCAACCGAACGGTGGGATGACCCGGATTGAGCATCAGGGCCCGCCGGGCCATTTCCAGCATGCCGGAAAAATCCGCCTTGCTCTGACAGATCCGACCCAGAAGCATCCAGCCTTCCAGAAGTTCAGGATGATCGGTCACCAGGTCGCGGCAGAGTTGTTCCGCCTCCGCCAGACGGCGTTCCCGGAACAATCGCTCCGCCTGCTGGAACATGCGGCGGATCTCTTCCTGGCTCTCGATCCTGGTCACTATCGCCACCTCTTCTTCGTGTGAGAAAATCCGGAAGGCGGATCATACCACCTTCCGGTTCGATAAGGTGTATCAGAAAGAATAATTCACAGACAGGCCGATGGTGCGCGGCAGGGAAATCAACTCCTTCGAGCCGTTGCCGAAATAACCGGCCGACGGCAGAGTGCCCATGAATTCCTCCTTAAACACACCGGTTACCCCCCGGTTGTTAAAGATATTCTTCATCCACAGCGTCACATCAACCCTGTCCATGATCAAGGTTGCCGAGGCATTCCAGATGGAGAAGCCCGGCAGATCTTGCTCAACCCGCGCATTGCCGACATTATTGACGATATTGCGGGTTTTCGATTGGTAATAGCCGTCAGCCCTTAAGACGAGATCCATGTCGTTATCCAGATTATATGTATAATCCACCGCCAGGTTGATCATATGTTCCGACACGCCGGGCAGCATGGTGCCTTTCGGGGCCAGTAGCGTACCGGTCGGCGAGACAAAATCCTCGGTCAGTTCCGCATTGGCATAGGCGTAGCCGAAATTGACATGCAGGGCCTCGGTCAGATTGCCGTCCAGTTCGATCTCCAGCCCCTGGGTCCGCGCTTTTTCCCCGTTGGTGACGACGAAGAATCCCCAGTTCGGCGTCGAGGTGTTCAATTGCGGATCTTTCCAGTCCACCTGATACAGGCTCACATTATAGCGGAAATTGGACAAGGTGCCCTTGATGCCCGCCTCATAGTTTACCACACTGTCAGAGGCATAGGACAGAAACGCCGGATCCTCGGCAAAGAAGCCGGAGATCGGCACCCCATTGGCACCACCCCGCCGATAACCTTCCGATACGGTAAGGTAAATCATACTGTTTTCGGACAGGTCATAGGACAGGTTGCCCTTGAACAGAATGTCATCCTCAGAACGTTCGATCGGCTCCAGGTCGAGCGCCGGGAACAGGCCCGCCCATAAGGGCAGAGCCATGAAAACCTTTGCTTCCGATTCATTGTCGAAATAGCGGAAGCCGCCGGTGGCGTGTATCTGATCCGTCACATGCCAGGTCAGTTCGCCATACACCGCCTTTTCAGTAAAATTGTCGGTATAGTCATAATCAAAATCGGTATCGCCCGTGACCAGCGCCGACAGGCCGGTCCACTCATCCCACCATCTCTTGAAGCCAACCAGAACACTTTCCTGGGTGATGTTGCGCTCCTGATCCTGGTAATAGAGACCGACCACATAATCAACCGCGCCTTCGGTGTTGGATACCAGGCGCACCTCCTGAATGAAGGAATCATCACTGTAGGTCCGGTTGGCCTGGGCCATCGGGCGAGGATAGTTATAATATAGACCAAGCCAGCCGGCCTGGGCATAGAAGCCTGTATTTTCACTAATGCTGTCGCCCATATTGTCGTAATAGGACGTGCTGGAGGTCAGGGTTGCAAAACCGAGATCAATATTGGCTTCCATCGCCACCAGGTCCACATTGCGGCTGGACGGTTCAAGCTGGATGGAACCGTTCTCATACTCGCCATATGGGTTGCCCCAACCGTCAGTACCGAGGCTTGGCTGGCGGCGGCCGCCCACATCATCTTCCTGATGGGAATAAGTCAGCAATACATTGACGCTCTCTGACGGTTCCCAGTACAGGCTGGCGCGGGTGAACCAGACGTCATAAGTATCCGCATCCTTTTTGGTTTCATATTCCGCCGTGTCCGCCAGCACCCCGTCCGGGGCCACCGGCACGCCGTCTTCGTCCAGCTTATACAAATTCACATAATCGGTAATCCCCGGATAATCCGCCCAACTGCCAACCATACGCAGCGCCAGGGTATCGCCCAGCGGAACATTTAACATCAAATCGGCGGAAACCCCCACGCTATCGGACCCCTTCACATGGCTGAGCGCACCGCTGGCACGGCCTTCAAATTCCCCCATAACCGGTTTAGAGGTGATAAAGCGTACCGTACCCCCGAGCGCGCCGGAACCATAGAGCGTGCCCTGCGGGCCACGCAGCACCTCAACCCGTTCCAGATCCTTGAGCAGGAAATTGGCGAAAATCGGCGTATCGTTAATATAGGTGGACACTGTAGAGACCGCGGAAACAGCGGAATCCCCGAGGATCGAGCTGTCCACGTTCAGGCCACGAATGCGAATGCTGTTGACGGTACCAGAGTTGCGCGGGCCGCGATCCACGATCCCCACCCCCGGGATCGACCGAAGCAGCTCTGCCGTATCCACCATTTTCGCCGCCTCGACATCCGCTCCGGACACGGCGGAAATGTTATAAGGAATATCCTGAATGCGCGATTCCCGTCGGGTCGCCGTCACCACAATTTCATCAAGAGTGACAACCTTCCCCTCATCCAGATTGTTTTCCTCCGCCTGGGCCGGCCCCGATACTCCCGTCAGAAGCGCCGTCCCGCTCAACATCACTGCTGTCAGTCTGTTCATCATTCGTCTTTCTGTTCCTGGTTTCATCATATTTCTCCCTTATCTGGCGAGCGATCTTTCACTCATCCTTTTCCCGGATACTCCGCAATCTTCCCGACATATCGGCCGCGGAGGGCCCAGGACAGCCTTACACGCCCGGCCTGTCCCGTCCGGGTTTTTCCAACCTGCCAAGCTTGCGCAATGCTTCTGTATCGGCGCCCCCCTCGACATAGGGCGGGAAGGCAACCTTGTTATCGCGAAAACTTTTCAAAACCTGGCCCAGCCCGTGCCAGCCCCGCTTTCGCACCCGATCCACCTGTTCCAGATCAATATCCACAATAATGATCTCGCGGCCTGACCCGGCCTGATGAAGCACCTCGCCCCCCGGCCCACAGACAATGGACCGGCCGACACCATAGTCGCCGGCCACGTTAATATCCACGAAATAACACTGGTTGGTGGCCGCATTCGCCCGCGCAATGGACAGCTCTACATCGCGGTCAATGGTATTGGTCATGGTGGGATGAATAATGACCTCCGCCCCCATGCTGACCAGGGTGCGGGTGGTTTCGGGAAACCACATATCGTAACAGATGGAGATGCCGAACCGGCCGACTTCCGGCACGTCAAAGACAACAAAATCCGCGCCTGGCGTCACCCCTTCCTCATAGGGAAAAAAGGGGAAGATCTTGCGATACCGCGCCACCACCTCCCCCGTGGGACTGATTACCGGCGCCAAGTTGTAAATCCTATCCTGCTGCTTTTCAAACAGCGACCCCGGCACGAACCAGACTCCATTCTGCCGCGCCATGTCGCATAACCGCGCCCAAACGGCATCGTCCGCCGTTATCGCGTTTTTCGGCGCAGCCCCAAACAGGCTCAACTCCCCCAGCACCACCATATCGACCCAGGGCAAACGCCGCTTCAGCGCCCCAAGCTCCCGCTCTATCAGATCCAGATTGTTATCCCCCTGAAGCTCCAGTTGCAGCCCGGCAATGCTAAAATGGCGCGACGTTTTCTGCGTCATAAAATTGATCCCTCTTCCCCCATTCCCGGTTTTCGGTCTTTCTTTGTCCGGGACATGGCTCATTCATTCTGCCCATGACCATAACAGACTAAACTGGACCCTACATAGATCCACTTTTTAATATTCTATAGGTCCAGTTTAAGGGGATCACAAACCAGACTACCGGACCGTGGGAAAGAAGTTCTGTTGTACGGTGGGGCAGCGGACGCCCTTCTGTTCGGAAAGAGGAGACCTTATTCCAGACCCAATAAAGCCCGGATCGAAGCCCGTCTGTTCACAATTCACTATAGAGTGAGTTATGAATGGTATGTTGTGAATAGTATAATGGGACAGCCTGGTTTTGTTTCTCAGGCGGAGTCCGCCGGCTCGGTAGGCTGAAAAATTACGGCGTTATCCAATAGACGGCCGCTTTCCCGGAACCACTTGATTTCACTACCCCGAATAACCACCCGGGATGCCGATTCACGGCCATAGCTCCAGTTATTCCACTTGCGTACCCAGAAATCGCCCTTCACATACCAAATACCGTCGTCCTTTTCTTCCGCCGGCGTGCCACGATTGGCAATGCCGGTCATGGTGCCATCCGGATGCAAGGTGATTTCGTAAGGCTCACCCAACGAATTAATCCCCAATATATTCAGACCGCTCATCCGGTCCCGAAGTGTGGTCCCATCAAGCAGTTCCCCTTCGGCCCGGTCCAACGTTTCCATATACCCTGAGGTTAGCTCGCGGATAGTTTCCGCCAGAATCCTCACCCCCTCTTCAATTCTTTCCGCCGGAATGGCATTGATGGACAGATAAAAACATCTGCCCCTCTGCCCGTCTCTCTGCCCTTTTTCTGGCCCGTTTTCTGGCCCGTTTTCTGGCTTGTTTTCTGGCTTGTTTTCTGGCTTGTTTTCTGGCCCGTTTTCTGGGCCATTTTCCCACTCACAGCCTTCCCCGGCAGCGGAATAATCTGTTTCCGGTTGAATCAGAATGCCTTTTTTTGCCGCTTGCCGCACCAGCTCAGAAATTTCCAACTCCGGTCGGCACTCAACCCCGAAACTCAACATATTGGGAGAACGGGTGACATGATACAGCGGCAGGTAATAAGACAGCGCCTCGCTCATTTCATGCCATTTTTGCCGGAAGATCTGAGCATGCCGGCGCATGGCGCTATCATAATATCCCTGAGAAATGAAAATGGCCGTGGCATGCTGAAAATAAGGGGTGGGAATTAATCCTAGTCTGCGCTGAACTTGCCGCAATTGATGGGCCAGTTCACGGGGTGCCACAATATAACCGATCGCCTGTCCCGCCAAGGCCACAGGCGACAATTCGCTGACATAGATGACGTTTTTCCTTTGAGACAGGCTTTTCAGAGCAGGAGGCAAGAGATCGTCAATATAATAGGTGTGCCTGGGATCACATTCCCATATCATGACATTTTCATTCAGTTGAGCCAGTCTCTGGGGTGTTTCCTGGGGTGTTTCCTGGGGTGTTTCCTGGGTCGGTTTCCGGATCACCTCCCGCCCCCCTTCCTCTGTCCCGTCAGCAGGAAGTCGCATATTGGGCACGGTACAGAGAATATCCACTGCGCCGGTTATGCGCTTGCCTCCGTTGGGGAATTGCTCAACGAATTTAACAGGGGCGCCACTGCTGTTCAGACACTCCCGAGTAACGGGATCAACAAGCCCGCACACCCCGATACGTTGTCCCTGATTTCTGGCAACATGAGTCAACAGCGCCAGCGCTCCTCTGTAGCCGCAAGTAATGACAATTTCCTCGACGCTTGTGCTGATGCCCCGGCCGGGCAGAACTCTGCTCCGGATTTCCTCCGCAAGTTCCGGATTCGTATAATAAGGGCCCCGCTTGCCCCAATTCAAAACCTCGGACTGGGCCATAGCCTGGCGCTGACACTCCCGCCAGGCCGCAATGGGGAAAAGCCCGACATCAACCAGCGTATTGACAAACGGATAAGGAAATGATTTGGCGCTTTCCTGGTCGCTGAATTGTCTTTCCACCGCTTTCGGCGGATTTTGAGCCGATAGTATTTGCCGGCGATGATCAAAAATTCCGCCTTCATTGAGTTCATCACTGACATAAACGCCGCTGCATTCCCGGGGTTCGACAAACCCCTCATCCGCCAGTTTTTGGTATGCAAAGACAACAGTGTTGCGCGATACCCCCAACTGCTCTGCGAGTTTCCGCGTGGATGGCAGTTTCATGCCCGGCTTAAGAACGCCAGAGATAATCAGTTCGACCAGTTTTTCGCGGAGTTGGGTCTGCAGTTTCCGGTTCGATTGCTTATCTATAGTGATCAGAAATTTTATCATCCCGCCCCATCAAAAGGATCATCTTGGGTTTTGATTTATCGCAGTTCATTTAGCGGATCTTCAGACCAGCCCCCTGTTCCGTGAGTTCTGTTCCATGAGTTCTGTTCCATGAGTTCTGTTCCATGAGTCCTATGTGCAGTTTAAACACCCAGCATCTGATGGCACAAGCCTTCGGAGTGAATTGGGTCACCCCAATCACAATTCACTCCGAAGGTCATATTGGAATCCTGGGTGATAACGACTCGTTTTTCATTCCTTCGTAATATTGGCTTCTTTCCGGTTAAAAAGAAAAAAATTCATGAATTTTTTTAAATATATATGACATGTCTATACAACCATATAACAAGATAAATATAGATAACATTGGCTATTTCATAGATATTATCACTAACATTCACATATTTTAAGATATCTTTATCTGTATCGCCAAAGAAGAGATTTTTAAAAAGTATTTGACTTTGCATAAATTCATGGAACTATATCTGCCAATTCACAGGGTCCGGTACCCAACAAAAGGGCCAAATCAGCCCCCATACATGTAACGGCATCCCTGTGTAGCAAGACCCCGGCAATAACGATGACCCGGCTATAACCATGACGCAGAAACTGTTCAAAATTGTGTTTGGCGCACTCATCTTCTGCGCACTGCTATTTGCCAATATTGCAAATGCTTGTGCGATGATGGCCGATATGCCCTCACACAAAACAGTTGCCCGGGACATAACCGACCACAAGACAGAAACCGGCGATAACCATGCCTGCGATCCCCTTCAGGCCACGACCGGAATTTCACCAGAACCGGACCAGCCCTCAAAAGAGGCCCCGGGAAAAGGGGACTGCTGCGACTATCAGGTGATGATGCCTTGTGAGGCCACCCCCCTCACCATGCAAGTCAAAACAGAAGTTTTCCATACCGAAAAAGCCATCACCCAAGACATTAAACCCGCTATTTTGCCACAGCCCCAGAAAGTCAAATCCCTATTTCTTCTGTGGCCTCGGGTTCATATTCCGATCAAATCCCAAGACATCTATCTGCAGACATCCCGCCTTCGGATCTAAGAAGTTTCGGGCGTTTCCCGCAAACGTTGCTTCGTTAACCTGACGGGGTAAGGGGAGCGGCCTGCCCGATGAGATGAGACGACACAAAACACAAATCCAACCCAAAAAATTTGAGCTAAAATCTGAGGAGGAATTCCAATGACTCACACATTAAAAAAACATCTTCTTCTCGCCACATCACTTAGCAGCCTGATGATAGGGGCAGTCGTTGCCCATGCCGACGAAGCCGCCGCTGACGCGGAGGCTTCTGAAGCGATGGCCATGGATGAGGTTGTGGTAACCGGCAGCCGCATCAAGCGCAAGGATCTGACGGGCGTTGGCCCCGTGACGGTTTTGTCGCAGGAAATGATTAAAAGCACCGGCATCACCAATATGGAAACCCTGCTGCAACGCCTGCCGGCCTCGGCCGGGTTTGGTGGCAATCAGACGGCCGCCTACTGGGTCTCCAATGGCTGGGGCACGCCCCAGGTGAACCTGCGCGGTCTCGGCATCAACCGTACGCTTGTGCTGCTCAACGGCCGGCGCATTGTGAACGGCGGCACCGGCGCCAACAGTTCTGTTGACCTGTCCATGATCCCCATGTCCATCGTCAGACAGATCGAAGTGCTAAAAGACGGAGCCTCGGCCATCTACGGCGCCGATGCCGTGGCCGGGGTGGTCAACATTATTACCGACAGTGACTTTAACGGCCTGGAGGCCAGCGCCAAATTCGGCATCACCGAAAAGGGCGACGGCGAGGAATATCTCGCAGACCTGACCTGGGGGGTTTCCAATGATCGCGGTAATTTGGTCGCCAGCGTCAGCTATCAGGACAACAAACCCTCGCCGCTAGCAGACCGGGTGCCCTGTCCGCTGGCTGCCGACAGCCTCACAGAATGCAGTGGCAGTTCCAGCACCGCTGGCGGGCGTGCCGTCTATGTTGACGACAATGGCGACCTGGTGCGCATCAACTTCAACAATGACCCCGGGCCGACCAGCTGGGCGCCCTATGATCCCGCCCTCCACAGCTATAACTACAACGTCAATTTCAATGCCGTAAACCCGATCAAACGGCTCTCCTTCAGCACCTTCGGCCATCTTGATCTGACCGATGACGTCAGGCTGTTCGGAGAATTGATGTTCACCAACCGCCGCTCGACTCAGCCGGCCTCCCCCAACACAATAACAAATTTCAACATCGCCGCAGATCATCCCACCAACCCCACGGGGGAAGATCTTCTTGTGGAACGCCGGCGTCTGGTGGAGCTGGGAGAGCGCATCTTCCTGCAGGAAGTCAACACCTTCCGCGTTGTCGCGGGATTTGATGGCACTTTGGCCGACAACTGGGCGTGGGACGCGGCGTTTAACTGGGGCCGCAACACCGGCACCGATACGATCACCAATGTGGTCAACCTGGACCGGTTCAACGAAACCATTGACCCGGATATTTGCGGCACAGGCGGCATTCCCTGTGGCAATTATCTGGGGGTCGGCAATGTCAGCGACGAGGTTCTCGATTATCTGCCTTTTGACATGACCGATACCGGCGGCAACGAACAACTGAGCTTTACCGCCAATATTTCAGGTGAACTGTTCACCCTGCCGGCCGGCAGTGTTGGTTTCGCGACCGGGGTTGAATACCGGGAGGATAAGGGCTGGCGTAATCCGGACGCCCTGAAAGTTCTGGGTATTGCCAATTCCAATGCGGAAGAGCCCATTTCCGGCAAGACCAAAGCAAAAGAGGCTTATGCGGAACTCAGCGTGCCTCTGCTCAATAACGCGCCTTTTGCAAAAGAGCTGACCGTCGATTTTGCCGTCCGTTATTCAGACTACGACCGGTTTGACGCGGACACCAACTATAAAGTCGGTGTCAACTGGCAGATCATTGATCAGTTCAAACTGCGCGGCACCTACGCCACCGCCTTCCGGATCCCCAATGTGCCGGAACTGTTCGGTGGCGTCTCTGAGGGCAATCTAACCACCACGGATCCGTGCAGCGGCTGGAGCAATCTTGACCCCAATTCCAACATTTACAAAAACTGTCAGGCCATGGGGGTCCCCGTAGGATACACCCAGCTTGGCAACACGATTCTCACGGATCGGGGGGGCAATCCCAACCTAGACCCTGAAAATGCCCGCTCCATCACTATCGGGGCCGTCTGGCAGCCGCCGTTCATCGAAGGACTGTCCATCACGGTGGATTATTTTGACATCAAGATCACGGACGCCATAACTGAACCGTCCGGCTCAGTGAAACTGGCCGAATGTTATAATTCGGATAATCTGTCCCATGAGTTCTGCGGCCCTGAGCATCATCGCCGCAACCCGGTGACCGGAGTGGTTGATTTCCTCTCAGCCCAGAAAACCAACGCCGGGACCGAACGCCTCAAAGGGGTTGATTTCGGCATGGTCTATAATTTTGAGGCCATGGAGCTCAACAACAGCCTGGACGTGCAGGTCAGTTACCTGGACACTTATGAAAGGATTGCCTTTGACGGCGCCGAACCGTTTGTGCTGGACGGCTTTATTGGCGCGGGCTTTGGCGGCTACCCCAAATGGCGGGGCAATGTCAACTTCACGACGGCTGCGGACAATTGGTCGGCCACCTATTCGGTCCAGTATATCGGTGAAGGAGATGACTTTTTTGTCACCGAAGGCATCGGTTCGCATATGGACGCTGTGACCTATCATAATATCCAAGGAACCTATATGATTACGGACAGCCTGCAACTGGCGTTGGGCATTGACAACCTGTGGAACAAAAAAGCGCCGCGGGTCGCCAGCTGGACCGACGGTAACACCGACACCATGACCTATGATCTGGCGGGCCGTCGCGGATATATCCGGTTAACGTTCCGGATGGAATAATCCTAAATCGGGCTGCGGCACTCATAGGCAAAGCCGCAGCCCGTCATTCTGAGAACGCTTTTTGGAACAAACATATTTCAGGGTAATTTTATAATGAGGGCCTCCTTTATTTCGCGGAAACTTCATAAGTGGCTGTTTCTTCTCATCGGGCTGCAAATGGTCTTGTGGGCCGTAAGCGGCTTTTACATGGTCAGCATTTCCATCGACTATATCCACGGCGATCATTTGATCCAGCCTGAGCCCTCCTCCCGCCCGGACGGGACCGCTTATGTCGTGGACATCAAGGAGGTTCTCTCTACCTACCCGACAGCCACCCACATCGAAACCGGCAGTCTTCTGGAGCAGCCGGTTTATGAAGTCAGCACCCCCGAAGGCGCGCATCTGATTGATGCCCAAAGCGGCGCTGTACTTTCGCCGCTGCCCCGGCAGACCATAGAAAAAATTGCCCAGAACCTATATGCCGGCCCCGGCCCGATCCGTTCCGTCAGACTGCTGACGGACAATCCGCCTTCGGAAATCCAGTCCCGGCCCCTGCCCCTATGGCAGGTGAATTTCGACGACCCGGCCTCGCCGACACTATATCTTTCTCCAATCACCGGAGAACTCGTGACCAAACGCCATGATTTCTGGCGGGCTTTCGATTTTCTCTGGATGTTTCATATCATGGATTATGAAAACCGCTCGGATGTGAACAACTGGCTATTGCGATTTTCTGCTACGGTGGTCTCTTTCGCGACCCTTTCGGGGCTATGGCTGTTATTTTATAGCTTCAATCACCGAAAAACACGCACCCCCTCCCAGTTGACCGAAACAGAAGAGGCTTCAACCCCTGTCGCCGGATCCAGCAATCTGTTCCGCTCCCTCCATAAATGGCTGGGATTGATTATCGGCCTGCAGGTGAGCATCTGGGCCATCAGTGGCCTGGTCATGGGAATCCTGCCGCATGATACGGTACAAGGCCATGATAGGGCTGAACACCATACCGCCACTCCCCTTCTGTCCGATATCACCCCCGCAGAGATCAGGGAAATTTCCACCATTGCCTCCCCGACCCATGTTGAGACATTTGCCCTGCGTCGCCTGGATCAGCGTCTGGTTTATGAAATCCGGAATCAAAACGGTATCCATCTTTATGACGCCCGCACAGGCGAACGGATAACGATCGGCGAAACGCTGGGCCGGACCCTGGCCGATCGGGATTATGCCGGTACAGCACCGATTGTGGCTGCTGAATTTGTGCAGATGCCCACCCATGAAACCCGGCGTCATACAGGCCCGGCATGGAAGGTAACCTATGACGATTCCAGGGACACCACATTGTATATTTCTGCCGAAACAGGAGATGTTATTGCCCGACGCAATGATGTCTGGCGGGTTTTTGACGTTTTCTGGATGCTCCACATGATGGATTATACCCGGCAAGATAACTTCAACAGCTTCTGGATCATTACCGTCGCCTTTTTTGGTCTGTGGTTGTCCATCACTGGCGTGATCCTGCTGTTCCAGTCATTCAGTAAAGCAGAGTTCAGAGCCGCTCTCGCCAGACTGACCCCCGGCACCTCCCGCCGAAGCCTCACCATCTATGACAGCGACGGCGGGCATAAAACCAACATAACCCCCCCTTTCGGCCTGTCTGTTTATGACGGTCTGGCTTATGCGGGTATCAGCCTGCCTTCCAGCTGCGGCGGCGGTGGCAGCTGTGGCCTGTGCCGGGTGAAATTCACGGAAACGCCGCCCCCGGCGCTGACCCCGGACCGGCACCATTTTTCCCGCCGGGAACTGGACGAGGGATACAGGCTGTCCTGCCAGCACCGTCTGATGGAGGATCTCAGCGTTATCGTACCGAAAGACGCTTTTGAGTCCAAATCCTATACCGCGGAAGTGGCGTCCAACCGCCCCCTAAGCCCGACAATCCGGGAAATCAGGCTCAAACTGAAAACGGCGGATGATTTTTCATACCGCGCCGGCAGTTATATGTTGGTGGATATTCCAACACCAGACGGCCCCCCCCTGCAACGGGCTTATTCCATGGCCACATCCTGTATGGACCATCCAGGAGAAATTGTTTTCAATGTCCGATACATGCCCGCCCCCGAAAATGTCCCAGGAATCCCGGCAGGGCTCGGGTCAAGCTATATGTGCGCCCTCAAAGCCGGGGATATCGTCCGCCTTTCGGGTCCCTTCGGTGACTTTGCGGCGCGTAACAGCGATCATGAAATGGTTTTTATCGGTGGCGGAGCCGGAATGGCCCCACTGCGCGCCATCATCCGGGATCAGCTTCTGTATCAGAAAACGTCCCGCAAGATCAGTTTCTGGTACGGGGCACGAAATGCCGCCGACATTCTTTATCAGGAAGAGTTTGAGAATCTGGCGGCACAGCACGATAATATGGAGTTTCATGTGGGCCTTTCAGCGCCCCTTGAAACTGACAACTGGCAGGGAGCGACCGGAAACATTCATGAAATTGTCCTGAAAAACTATCTGTCGTCTCACCCTGATTTGGGCAACATTGAATTTTACCTGTGCGGACCACCGGCTATGCTGGCGGCAACAAGAAAGATGTTGCGGGATCTGGGCATAAAAGAGGAAAAAATCGCCTTTGACGACTTTGGTATATAATAGTTGCAAGGGATATCCTGACTTTTTCCGTATCATGTCGCAATGAAGGTCCAGATGACTCCCAGATGACTCTATGACCTAAAAAAGACAGAAACCTAAAAAAGACGGGGGATTGCGGCATGAAAAGCGACTATAAAGAAAACAGCATAACATTAACCGGTGCCGTCTCCATGGGCACCGGTGTAATGATCGGGGCAGGCATTTTTGCCCTCACCGGGCAAGTAGCAGAATTGGCCGGCAGCCTCTTCCCTCTGGCTTTTATCGTTGCCGCGATCCTGACGGCGTTCAGCGCCTATTCTTATATTAAACTCTCAAGGGCCTATCCTTCGGCTGGCGGCATCGCCATGTATCTGAAAAAAGCCTATGGGCGGGGCACCATGACGGGAGCTTGCGCCCTGCTCATGGCCTTCTCCATGATCATTAATGAAAGCCTGGTGGCGCGTACTTTCGGAACCTATACCCTACAGCTGTTCACTATCGACCAGAGCAGCTTTCTGGTTCCCGTCCTCGGGGTCGGCCTGCTTGCCTTTGCTTATGTGATCAATATTTCCGGCAACCGTTCTGTCGGCATATTCTCCTTCCTCATGGCATTTCTTAAAATTGTCGGCATACTGGTCTTTGCCATTGCCGGCCTCTGGATTGCAGATAGCTTTATTAAACCGGCCCCCATGCCCGAAACAGGCGGATCATGGGAAGGTTTTCTGGCCGCGCTGGCGTTGGCCATCCTGGCCTATAAGGGGTTTACCACCATTACCAACAGTGGTTCAGAAGTTATCGACCCTCACCGGAACATCGGACGGGCAATTATTATTTCCATCATCATATGTGCGATCATTTATCTGCTTGTAGCGCTAGCCATCGGCGCCAACCTGTCATTGCCCGAAATTATTGCGGCCAAAGACTTCGCCCTGGCAGAAGCCGCCCGCCCTGCCTTGGGGAACTATGGCCTGTGGTTTACTGTTGCCCTAGCCATTATCGCCACTGCATCTGGTGTCATTGCCAGTGTTTTTGCGGTCTCACGCATGCTGACCATGCTAACTGAAATGAAAATGATCCCTCATCGCCATTTTGGCATGGGCGGCCGCCTGCAGCATCATCTACTTGTCTATACCATTGTTCTGGCCATGCTGCTGACCATCTTTTTCGACCTTAGCCGGATTGCAGCCCTGGGCGCCATATTCTACCTGATTATGGACATGGCTATTCATTGGGGCGTATTACGACATCTACGCCGCGACGTTGCAGCCAATCCCTTTATTCTCGTAGCCGCCATTATCCTCGACCTTCTGGTCCTGATTGCTTTTCTGAAGATCAAGGCCGAAACGGACAGCCTGATCTTTTTCATGGCACTCGGAATACTGGTGGCAATATTCGCTGGAGAACGATATTTCCTCCAGAAAACTTCTCAAAAAACCTCCCAACAAACTTCTGGGACTGGGGAGGAAGAAACTCCACATCACCATCATTGACCGGCAGCTGGAAGCAAATCGGGGCCATACCGGTTCCCGCATCTCCCGAGGTTGAGAATGCTCAACTTCTGAAGGCGAAACCCTATCCGATACGGATATAGCTGTCCGTCAGAAATGCGTACGGGGGAATATCCAGATTACGGGGGGCGGGTCCTTTCCGGATCCGGCCTGACATGTCATAATGTGATCCGTGACAAGGACAGAACCATCCCCCATATTCGCCTTTTGGATCGCCGGGTTTCTGCCCCAGCGGAATACATCCCAAATGGGTACAAACCCCGATCATCACCAGCCATTCGTCGTATCCCGGCTTGATCCTTTGTACGTCCGTCTCCGGATCCCTTAATTCTGAAATATCTACGGCACGGGCATGGGCAATTTCTTCAGGCGTCCGGCGGCGAATGAAGACCGGCCGCCCCCGCCATTTCACCGTGATGGCCTGTCCGACTTCGATAGGAGACAGATCCACCTCGACAGTCGAGAGGGCCAGAACATCAGCCGACGGATTCATGCTGTCAATTAAAGGCCAAAGCGATATCACACTGCCGGTCGCAGCAAAGACGCCTGAGGCCACATATAAAAAGTTACGGCGATGAACTTCTTTTTTCCTATCCAAGGCAACCTCCTGGGATTCGTATCAATCTCCTCACAGCTCACTTCAGGGCGCAAACTCGCAAACTCGCAAACTCAATGACTATGATCCCCATCCTGGTGGGAATCGTCATGTTCACGCTCCTGTGCAGGGGTGACGGGATGTTCATGATTTTCGCCGGCCTCTCCATGGTGATGATCATGACCTTCTCCCCCGCTTTCCGGCAGGGACATGACTCCAATGCCGTGGCGATACACCACTTCACCCCCTTTATACCCCGTCACGCTCAAAAGACCCGTCGCTACCACCAGCGCGACCAAAAACAGGTCATGCACCTTTTTATCGCGATACAGCACCACTGACCAGAGCACCAGCCCCCAGAAAACAACCGCGGTGGTAAGGCCCCAGTTCCGGTGATCCGTCATCGCCAGATGCGATGGGCCATCATGAGCCACGGTATTATAGGCATAATATCCTGCCGCCACAGTGACAAACGTGATCAACCCCGCTGTCCACAAATTGATATATGCGGCTATCGTTATCTTTTCCGCCCATATTTTTGACGGAAAAAACCGGCCAATCAGAAACAAAAGCGTAGCAACACTATATAACGCGATGGTGAAATGTACAAAGACCGGATGCCAGTTCGGTATGATTTCCATAAGCGTACTCCCTTATTTTTCTTAAGCCCAACAGGTAATACGGAAAAAACCGGTTTATCCCTTGAATCGAAATGCGCCGTTTTCTCCGGTGAATTCGCCATTATTCCCTTCCCCAAAAAAGGCGGTCTCCCCGACAGGGGGACCGCCTGAGATGCGGAACATCAAATAATTTTTCCTATTTCTGGAAGGTCTTTCTCAGATAGGCAATCACATCTTTGACATCCTGCTGCGTCAGGTCCGGATTACCGCCCAGGGCCGGCATTTCCATCACAGCCCCTGGACTGATAAACCCATTGGTCACATTCCGGATCAAAATCTCATCCGATTTGGAAAGAGGCCCATCCTTCGAGGTAAAATCGGGCACACCGGGGATTTCACCTTTTCCGTTTTCCCCATGACAGGCGACACAGGTTTCGCCATAAACCTCGGCCCCATTCTGAAGATCCAGACCGGCGGCAACAGAATTACCAACAAGTAACATGCCCCCCAGGAAAACGACGACCCCTGTCTTTTGAAACGGCAAGACCGTCATCATTTCTGTTCTCCTTTGACGTTATTGCTGGACTGAAGAAACAGGATGATGTCCCGGACCATATCTCCCGGAAGGTTGGCCCGCACCCGCATATGCGTCGCAGAAACCTCCCATTCCTCATCAGACAATTCCTTCGGGGCGCGGATATTGTGGCAACGCCCACAATTCTGAGCCCAGGATTTGGCACCTCTGGCGAGACGTAACGGATCACTTTTCTCCGCGGCCTCCGCCACGGTTATGGTGGAAAACAGTGTAATGAAACACACTGACACAAGTGTTTTGGGAATAGTCATGATCTGCTCCTTTCCCGGCCTTAGAAGCCATAAGCAAATTGAAGTTTGTATCGGGTCTCATCCGGACGCTCGGCCAGAATGAAATTACGCCGTTCGATCCCTGTCTTCACGGCAATGGTCGGGGCAAGCCAGTAATTGAGACCGACATTCCACCTCTTTTCAGAATTGTCGAGTAGCGCATCGTCAATTTTGACCCGGAATTCTCCATATCGAAACACAGGCTCAAATTTCCCTATGATCGGGTTATCGGAAACGTCCGACAGGCGATAGGCCACTTGCGCATACCAACTTTCCCAGGTGGTTTTCTCAAGCGCCCCGTGACCGTCTTCTTCTATAACAGCGCTCTCACCGCGGGGGTCAACCTTGGCGTTCAGATATTCAAAACGGACATCCCACGGGCCCTTGGCATAGGCCCCGTCAACGCCCCACAAACGATAGTCGCCATTTTTAGCGGCGATAATATCACCATCAGCCGCGATGCCGGCTTCTTCGTTCAGCGCGGCATCCAGATAGGAGAATCCGACCTCGAAAGAGGAGCTGTGTACCACGGCCACACGCCCCCCGATGGATTTGTTGCCGTCATTGTCCTCGCCAAACCCTTCCAATTCCAGTTCATCCTCATCATGACCAAAACGCGGCCCGTTACCGACGGCGAGAGAATAGGTAAAGATGAAATCATTGGCGGGAACGCCGCCTCTTAACTGAAAGCCCACATCACTGGTTGGTTGCGCACCGCCATGACCGAACCCGGCCGGTGCATTCATGGACCGGTTAATCCAGCTCGGATGCAACCGTTCCTGGAACTGGCCGATCGGGCTCAGATATTTGCCGACAACGAGTGTCACATTGTCATGCAGCAGAAAATCCAGTTGTGAATATTCCAGGGCAATTTCGGTTTCGCCGTCACCGCTCGTCTCAATCTCCATTTCCGCCTCAAAGATCAGCCAGTCCTTGTATTGAAAGTGGAAAGCGGGATTGAACTTGCCCGCGACAAAACTGTCATTCTTGCCGCCGGAGACCGCCTCAAACCCGGCATCCGCATATCCGGCCAGATGCCATTTTGTGTCCGGTTCGGCCTCTCTGGACACATATTTACTCAAGACCGGGTTTTGTGACTGGATTCTGGTTTCCAGTTCCTTTTCCTTTTTGGAAAGGGTTTGTTCTTTTGTGACAAGGTTGTCCTTGAGCTGCAAAAGGTCCTGTTTCAACTGCTCAAGTTCATCAAGCTTTTTTTCAATCTCAATGAGTTTTTGCTGATAGCCCGCAGGATCTTCCTGTGCTTGGGCCATTGCAGCGCTCCCCAATAACAAAGTTGTCATTAGGGGGGCATACAGTATTTTCTTTCGTATATGCATGGGCTTTCCTTCCATAAGTGACTAAGAACTGCACGCACGGGACCGCCGCCGCGACACCCGTTCGCGATCAAATTTTCTGAAAACCGTGGTCTTCAGTTCCCGATTATGTGATGACGGAGAAAGTCCGGATCAGCGATGAGGCATCATATGCTGAACATCATAGACCCCTTCAAAATAGTAATAGGCCCAGTAGGCTCCCGTACAGATCGCCGCGAGCGTCCCCGTAACGATCATGACCCATGCCGCCCATTTCATGAGCGAACTGTTTTCCTTTTGCGCAAAATGCAAAACGATCAATCCAGACGCCAGCACCGCCACATCAACCATAAACGCAATATCGCCAAGAAATTCCATCGACCCCTCCTTTAAAAACGAGTGTGGATTTCAACTTCCGTCTTATGGGGTGATACGAATGGCAACGGGGCTGCCCTCAAAAAATCAAACGAAAATGGAAAAATAAAAACAAGCCGGAAAACGGCCTTATAAATATCGGGACCGGACGATGTGAACAGTTCCACTGACCAGTCCCGCAGCAAGACAAAAGCCGGGTCAAGCGAGCTTAATGATTATGCCCGTTTCCCTGATGGCGATGTTCAGGCTTCTTGTCGCCTTTCTGATGATGCCCGTCTTTCCCCGCACCGCCATGCATCTTTTTCATTTTATCCATCATCTGGCCCATCTGATCATGCATTTTCTTCATTTCGGACCTGTGGCCGGGATCTGACATCTTCTGCATCATATCCCCCATTTTGGTGTGCATGTTTTTCATTTCCTTCATCATCTGCATCATGTCGGCAGACTGTCCGCTCACCATCTGGTCATGCTGATGCTCTTTAGGCCCGGAAGCAGCATACCCGCTTGCGGGCAGGGACAACAGGGCCGCAATGATTAATGTTTTTGTCATGATTTTCACGATTTCATCTCCTGTGAAACTAGTTGTATTCAGGGTCTCGTTTACAAAATGCTGTTCAGCAGTACTGATACGAGACGACAGCGGTCATCCCTTAGAGTGAATTGTGCACAATTCACTCTAGAACAGCCGAGCGACAGAAAGACTGTTCTGTACCGGACAGGGGTCAGGAAACGAGTTTTTTGCGGGCACGGTAAATTCTGGTTTCCACGGTTTTGGTGGTCACGCCGAGGATCTGCGCGCATTCCTCCTGGGGCATGTCCTGCAGCACACACAGGATAAAGGGGGTTTTCAGCTTATCCGGCAGCCGCTCCACAGAACGGGCCAGTTTCTGAAGCTCCATTTTGTCATCAAGAATTTTATCGGGGCCCGCCCCCTTGAAAGAAACATTTTCCAGAAAATCATGTGCTTCGTCGGTGTCTGTATAGGCGGTAAAGGATATAAACCGCCTCAAGGTGTTTTTTCGCCCCCAATCCCGGCATTTGTTCAGGGCAATCTGAAACGCCCAGGTGGAAAACCGTCGCGACGGATCATAAAGATGAATTTTTTCATAAATACTGACAAAGGTTTCTTGCAGCAGGTCGTAGGCTTCTTCCCGATCTGTCACATAACGGCAGATGAAGGCATATAACCGCGCCTTATATCGGCGCATGATCTCCTCAAATGCCCCGTGACTGCCCGCCCTCATTTCCCGGGCCAGGGTTTCATCATCCAAATCTTTATTTTTTATGCCGGCTGCCATAAAGAACGTCCGCCACGTAATCGTCCAGGATTTCTGATTGTTCTTCATCCAGCAGGGCGCGCATCTCAAAGATGTGTTTCAAGGTAATTTTCTGAAGTTCGCCCATCGCCTCATGAATGTCATCGACCGCGGCCTGAACTTCTGGCGTATAGGCCTTTTCCTCGCGCATCACATCCGCAAGTTTCATATTGGACAGAGCGATCTGATGCTCGTAAAAGGCTTTCTGTTCAGCAAAGACCTTTTCTATGGGGATCAGCTTTTTTTTCTGTTCCTCCGTCAGATTCAGAATCTCGTGAAATGCCTGATGCGAACCATGGTTGTCCCTGGGTGGCGCCGGAAAAAACCTTTCGGCCAGAAGAAAACCTGCGCCCGCAATCAGGAACAGGTTAAAGGCAAATACAACAATCTTGAAAGTTCTGCTCATTGGGACACATTCAGCAAGGTTGACGGCAACAGGTTATTATCCGCCGCAAGCACCTCAAGACCCAACTGGTCCTGAGGAAACAGGGGGGATGCCTTTTGCGTCACCGCCCCCATATACAGCCCCAGAAACAACGTCAGAGCCATCGCCGGAATCCCCACATAGGAAGGCACGCCGAAACAGGCTTTCAACCAGCCTGCCAAACCACGACTTTCGGCAACCCTGTGCTGAAGCCGCAGGTTCACGTCTTTTTCCAGTGAAACCAAATCACTTTCAAAGTTCACTCTCGCATAACTGTTGAGAAGATCGTCTATTTTTTTGTCCATTTTAATACCCTTTATAATGAAGCAGCCCCTTTGGTCCCGGGCCATACGCGTCCCCGTCACACGCAGGATACATCACAATGTATATACCAGTCAGGTCACATCTGATGTTTTTTATATTTAATGCCGTTGGCCCGCTGCAATTCACGAATATAGGCAATAATAAGCTCTGTTTGCTTCCGGCTGACATGCCGTTGCGGCAACATATTGCCAAACCGCCAGTGATGCTGGGGCACACCGCTCTGCACTGCCCGGTAAAAAGCCATATCCGAATGATGGCCCGGATTATAGATGTCATGCAACAAGGGAGGGCCCTGTTCGGTGCCCAACGCATTGACCCCATGACATTGGGCGCAGTTTTTATTGAAAAGCTCCAGACCTTTTTGCGCCGCAGCAGAAAACGCCGGGATAACAACCTGTTGTCGGGACGATGTCCCCTGTGTTTCGTTTTTATTCCATACGGCATAAACAGCCGCCAGCGCCCCCAACAAAATCATCACACCTACAAACTTACCCACTCAACTCTCTCCCTGAATACGGTCTCAGTTTTTCAATACTCCCGGTCTTTAAAATATTGCGGGTTGGTTTTGCGTTCCGAGTCGCAAAACATGTTATGACTTACAAAAAACCGGTTTTGAGGCCAGTTTCTGGAAAAACGACTAAGTCATTGTATTTTATGTATTATTACAACAAAATACTCTCATGACATTTTAAACTGGCTTTATTAATACGAAAAAATAATCCCCATCCCTTATAAAAATACTGAAAAAGCAGTTTTTTTTGCCTGAGAGCATTTGCTGCTTGACGACGTCCAGCTAATCGCCCAAATATCCCTATATGTTTACGAGGGTACGACATATGATCCGGCAGCAGGGAAAAAGCCTTCTTTTTCTCATTGTCGCTGTGGTTCTTGGACAACTGGCGTCGTCTGTGCCAGCAACGGCCCATGCGGCTATGGCCATGGATCACATGGCCTGTGGCCAAGATCATCATGTTCAGGATCATCATGTTCAGGGTCACCAGGGCCAAAATCATCAGGCTCAACATCCCTCATCGCCAACGGCTTCAATGTCTGAACTCTGCTGTGATCTGACAGAGGGAACCCCTTCCGCCTCCCTAGGCGAGCCGACGGTTGTCCCCATGTCCGCCGATGTGGCCTGTTATGATGCCTGCATGACGTTTTGCATCGCCCTTCATGCGGCGCTTCCCCTGCCGGACAGTACGGTCCGCACCTTTGCCACGCCATCTGCGCCGCATCGTCCTGATATGGATGATCCGACGGCATATATTTCCGACTTCATTTCTCCTCCACCCAAGGCCTAATTCGGCCCGCACTTTCTTTGTTACGTGTTTCGTAACTCCTGCGACCTGAACTGATCAGGCCGCAAAAAATTCCATTCCCTTATGGAGGAAAACATATGATTAGAACCCTTCCGCTTCTGCTTGCGGCATGGGGCTTTCTGTCCGGAATAGCCACCGTCGCCACCGCAGAGGAAACATTAACGATGGACCGGGCTGTAGCTCTAGCGCTCAAGGCCAATGACCCGTCCGCAACCCGATTCAAACAGCAGGGGGATGCGCTTGCTGAACAGGCCATTGCCGAAAGCCAGCTCCCGGATCCGAAACTTAGCCTGGATATGGCCAACTGGCCCGTGGACAGTTTCAGTTATACCCAGGAGCCCATGACGCAGGTCAAGATCGGCATTCAGCAATCCGTGCCCCGGGGCAAGACCCTGTCCTATAATCGTGAAAAACGGGAAGCCGAAGCCCGCGCAGAATATGAAAAATACAATCTGCAGACCCGGAACATCATTCTTGATGTCCGGCAGGCCTGGCTGGAGCTGTATTATTGGCGCAAGGCCCGTGAACAAGTCGAAAAAAGCCGCGAAGAAATCAAGGAACTCATCGCGGTAATCGAAAGTGTCTATGTCACAGGCCGCCAGACCAGCCAGGACCTGCTCAGGGCCGAACTGGAACTCAGCATCCTGGATGACCGGTTGATCGACGTGGATCGGCAAATCGACATGACCAAAGCCGACCTCGCCCGCCTGATCGGGAGCGAGGCCGCCGCTCTGCCACTGGCGGATCACCTGCCGGTTCTGCTGTTCCCTTCGGAAAAGGAGGTAATCAGGGACAAACTCATCCAGCACCCCGCCGTGAAGGTGGATGACGCCATCATCACCGCCCGGACAAAAGCCATCAATATTGCTGAGGAACAATATAAACCCGGCTGGACGGTGCGTGCGGGATATGGTTTCCGGGGCAACGAACGGTCCGATTTTGCCTCTCTGGGCGTCACTATGGATGTGCCACTGTTTACCGCCAACCGACAGGACAAGGCTCTGTCCGCGGCAAAACTCAAACGACATGCCGCCCGCCTCAGCCGAGATGAGAAACTTCTGGAACTTTATAAATTCCTGGAGCGGACCTATTCGGACTGGAAGGGTCTGGAAGACCGGATCAAGCTTTATAAAAAAGTGGTCATCAATCGCGCGGACGAAACCAGTCTGGCCTCTCTCGACGCCTATCGCAACAGGGTCGCCGATTTTCCGGAACTGATCCGCTCCCGTCTCGCCGTGCTCGATGCGGAACTGACCCTCATTCGTCTGCAAACAAACTATCTTCAGGCTCAGTCCCGCCTCTTGTTCCTGGAAGGAGAATACAATGAATAAAAAACAGCTTGTCATATTGGGGACCGTTTTATTAACAGGGGCAACGCTGGGCTACGGTTTTGCGCATCTGCCCTCAACCGATTCCGCCCCTGCCGAAACTGGACAAAAAAGGGAAATCCTGTACTGGGTCGCCCCGATGGATGCCAATTACCGCTCCGACAAACCCGGGAAATCCCCCATGGGCATGGATCTGATCCCGGTCTATGCGGATGACGCCGCGGCAGAGGGCGCAGAAGAACCGGCCCTTAAAATCAATCCTGCCGTCGTCAACAATCTTGGCGTACGTACTGCCAAGGTCGAAAGATCGACCCTGTATCACCCTGTTCATACCGTGGGATATGTCACACCGGATGATGACAAGATCAGTCTCATTGACGTGCGGACGGAAGGCTGGATCGAAAAACTTTATGTGAAGACTGAAAATGAATGGGTCAAAAAAGGCGACCCCTTATTCAAAATCTATTCCCCGCAACTCGTCACGGCCCAAACCGAATATCTCCAGGCCGTAAAGCGTAACAACGCCTCCCTCATCAAAGCCTCGGAGGATCGCCTGAAAGCCCTTGGCATGAGAGACACACAAATCCGCGCACTCAGAAAAAAACGACAGGTCGAAAGTCTGACGGATATCCTGGCCCCACAGGACGGTGTCATTCTTACGCTGAATGTCCGCGAGGGGATGTTTGTCAAACCCGGCGATACTGTCCTCAAGCTGGCCGACCTTTCCTCGGTCTGGGTCATGGCGGAAATTTTCGAAAATCATATCGCCTGGGTCGCCCAGGGACAGGCCGCTGAAATGACCATTGCCGGGAAACCCGAAAAAACCTGGCAAGGGGTTGCCGATTATGTGTATCCGGTCGTTGATCCCGTTAGCCGGACTGTGAAACTGCGGTTGCGGTTTGAAAATCCCGATCTTTTTCTGAAACCCAATATGTACAGCAAAGTTCGGATCAAGGGGCGCTCCCGGGAAAATGCGCTGCATATTCCGCGGGAGGCTCTGATCAGAACCGGCAGTTCTGAACGGGTCATCCTTGCTCTGGGAGAAGGAAAGTTCCGGCCGGCCCAGGTTGTTTCCGGCCTTGAGGCGGGAGACCGCATCGAAATCCTGTCCGGCCTGCATGAAGGCGAAACCATCGTCACGTCCGCCCAGTTCCTGCTGGATTCCGAAGCCAGCATGAGCGTCGGCCTGATGCGTTTGCATACGGAAACCGGCAACAGCACCGAAGCAACGGATCATGCGATAGATCATTCAACACTGTCCCATGACCCGGCTTCCCATGATCCGGCTTCCCATGAGGGCGGCGACCACAGCCAGATGGATCATTCTGGCCATTCAGATCATTCTGGCCATTCAGATCATTCTGAAATGTCCCATGACCCCGCTGCGGGAACGGCAACGGCAACGGAAATGGAACCGGGAAAGGGGATGGACCATGATTAATGCCATTATCAACTGGTCGCTTCAGAACCGTTTTCTGGTGATTGTTTTTTCCCTGATCTTGGGCGGATGGGGCATCATGTCCCTGCTCAAGACTCCGCTTGACGCCATTCCGGATCTGTCGGATGTTCAGGTCATTATTAAAACCACATACCCCGGGCAGGCGCCGCAGGTGGTGGAGGATCAGGTGACTTATCCACTGACCACGGCCATGCTGGCGGTTCCGGGGGCGGTCACGGTGCGTGGTTATTCCTTTTTCAACGATTCCTATGTCTACATCATTTTCAAGGATGGTACAGACCCTTATTGGGCGCGCTCAAGGGTTCTTGAATATCTGAGTCAGGTCGCCCCGACCCTGCCAGCCGAGGCCCGTTCGGCGCTGGGCCCCGATGCCACGGGTGTGGGCTGGGTCTATCAGTATGCCTTGGTGGACAAAACCGGAAAACATGACCTGTCCCAGCTCAGAAGCCTTCAGGACTGGTTCCTGAAATATGAACTTCAGACCGTGGAAGGCGTATCCGAGATTGCCACAATCGGCGGCATGGTTAAACAGTATCAGGTCATTGTCGATCCGGAAAAGCTCAGGGCCTTCAACCTGCCCTTAAGCCGGGTGCAACGGGCCATCCAGCGCGGCAATCAGGAAACCGGGGGCCGGGTGCTGGAAATGGCAGAAGCAGAATATATGGTCCGGGCCTCGGGCTATATCCAGACACAGGAGGATCTGAAAAACATTCCTCTGGGGTATACTGAGAACGGCACGCCGATCACTTTGTCCCAGGTGGCCGAGGTGCGGCTCGGTCCGGAACTCAGGCGCGGCATTGGCGAACTTAACGGTGAAGGGGAAGCCGTAGGTGGTGTAGTCATCATGCGGTATGGCGAGAATGCACTCTCCACCATTGAGCGCGTTAAGGAAAGACTGGACATGCTGAAAGCCAGCCTGCCCGACGGCGTCGAGATCGTCGAAACCTATGACCGCTCTGCCCTGATCAAGCGCGCCGTGGCCAACCTTAATGAAAAACTGCTGGAGGAATTCGCCATCGTGGCGCTGGTCTGCGGGCTGTTTCTGTTTCATTTCCGTTCTGCCCTCGTGGTGGTGCTCAGCCTGCCGCTGGGTGTTCTGATCTCCTTTATCATCATGGAAAGCCAGGGGATCAACGCCAATATCATGTCGCTGGGCGGCATCGCCATCGCCATTGGCGCCATGGTGGACGCCACCATTGTGATGATCGAAAATTTCCACAAACATATCGAGAAAACACCCGTGACCCCGGAAAATCGATGGGAGATCGTCTCCCGATCCGCTATCGAAGTGGGGCCGCCGCTGTTTTTCTCGCTGTTGATCATCACCCTCAGTTTCGTGCCGATTTTTGCGCTCGAAGCGCAGGAAGGGCGAATGTTTCATCCGCTCGCCTTCACCAAAACTTTCGCCATGGCGGCGGCCTCGGGCATCTCCATCACCCTGGTGCCCGTGCTGATGGGCTATTTCATCCGCGGCAAGAATATCATCCCGGAACATAAAAACCCCATCAACCGGGGGCTTATCGCCCTGTATCGCCCGTTTATTGGCCTGGTCCTGAAACATCCGCGCGCCATGCTGGCCTTTGCGCTGGTCGCCATGATCAGCATGTCCTTTCCGCTGCAACGGCTGGGCAGCGAATTCATGCCGGACCTGGACGAAGGAGATCTGTTGTATATGCCGAGCGCCTTTCCCGCCATCTCTGCCGGGAAAATGGCCGAGGTGTTGCAACAGACCAACAAGCTGATCAAGACGGTGCCCGAGGTGGAAACCGTCTATGGCAAGGCCGGCCGCGCGGACAGCGCCACGGACCCTGCCCCCCTGACCATGGTGGAAACCACCATTCGCCTGAAACCACGGGACCAATGGCGGGATGGTATGACCATGGACAAGCTGAAAAAGGAACTGGACCAGCTGGTGCAATTTCCCAGTCTGACCAATGTCTGGATCATGCCGATCAAGAACCGTATCGACATGCTGGCCACCGGTATCAAAACTCCTGTGGGCGTCAAGGTTGCCGGCCCGGATCTTAAAGTCATCTCAGAGATCGGGGAAAAGATCGAACGCGTCCTTAAAAAAGTTCCAGGAACCTCTAGCGTCTATGCCGAACGGGTGACGGGGGGGCGTTTTATTGATATCGACATCGACCGCCTTGCCGCCGCCCGCTACGGGCTCAATATCGCGGATGTACAGGATGTGGTGCGCACGGCCATTGGCGGCATGGTCGTCACTGAAAGTGTGGAGGGGCTGGAGCGCTATCCGGTCAATCTGCGCTATCCGCAGGACTATCGGGACAGCCTGGAAAAGCTGCGCAGCCTGCCGGTGGTGACGCCCTCGGGCGCGCGCCTGCCGCTAAGCGCCCTGGCCTCGATTAATATTTCCGACGGGCCGGGGGCCATCAAGAGCGAAAATGCGCGGCTAAATGGCTGGATTTATGTCAATATCGACGATGTGGATCTGGGCTCTTATGTGAAAGAGGCCCAGCAGGCCGTGCGTGATCAGGTTGAGCTGCCGCCAGGATATTCCATTTCCTGGTCGGGCCAGTATGAATATATGGAACGGGCGGCGGAAAAACTCAGCCTGGTGATCCCGGTGACGATCCTGATTATTCTGTTGCTGCTGTTCTTTAATTTCAAGAATCTGACCGCCGTGCTGATCATTATGGGCACCCTGCCCCTATCTCTGGTAGGCGGGCTGTGGCTTTTGTATCTTCTGGACTACAACATGTCCGTCGCGGTCGGGGTCGGCTTCATTGCCCTCGCCGGCATCGCCATTGAAATTGGGGTCCTGATGATGGTCTATCTCAATCAGGCCTGGGACGCCAGAAAGGCCCTCGCCCGGTCCGAAAATCGCCCCCTCGGGCTTCGGGACCTGCATGAAGCAATCATCGACGGCGCCCTGATGCGGGTCCGGCCAATCATGATGACTGTGGCGGTGATCATCGCGGGTCTGCTGCCAATCATGCTGGGCAGCGGGACGGGGTCCGAGGTGATGCGCCGCATCGCTGCGCCGATGGTCGGCGGCATGGTCAGCGCAACTCTCCTGACCCTGCTGGTAATCCCGGCCGTCTTCCTGCTCTGGAAACGCGCCACTGACCGTCAGGATCTGTCAGAAAACTGAGTACAAAAGCTGAATATAAGGCTAAATACAAAGGAGGGGCCCTTTTCCGGCGACAACGGAAAGGGTCCCTTTTCCATATACTCCCCTTGCGGCCTCCCCCTGGATGTCTGAAGAGCCTCGCGGGCAACTTGTCAGATAAAAATAAATAGCATATTATATACTTCTTATCGAATATTACAGGATTCCCGAATGCGTCTGACGTATCATACAGACTATGCCCTTCGGCTTCTCATGCTTCTGGCCGTTGAGCCTCACAGGCTTCATACGATTGAAGAAATCGCCCGCCGTTACAATATATCCCGCAACCATATGATGAAAGTGGCCCATACTTTGGCGGAAGCAGGGTTTATTACCCCGGTCCGGGGCCGGAACGGCGGCTTAAAACTGGCCTCTGTGCCTGAGAAAATTAATCTGGGTCAGGTTGTGCGCGCCACAGAAGATAATTTTCATCTGGTGGAATGTTTTGACATTAGCAAGAACAAATGTTTGATTTCAGCCGATTGCGGACTCCAGGCTCCGTTGAAACACGCCCTCCGGGCCTTTATTGAAACGCTGGACCAATACACGCTGCGTGATCTTGTCATTCATCCAGAATCCGATGACACGTTAAGGGCCCTGTTTACCTAAAGGCCCTGCTTACCTGAAGAAAAAAGCACAACCATCACTTCCTGGTTCAGGGGATATAGGGCGGTCAACATTTCATCATACTGAACCGTCGAAAAGGCCCCATCCGGTTCATTTTTTAAGAGGCATTTTGCGTGACTATTCGAACCGGGCCCACATCTTACTCACTCTGCATGGATTTTATTTACAACTAATTATATACTCTCCACACTCTATAGGGATTTATGCCAACGGGGGATTTATGTATCGTCTGCACCACGCCAGACGGGCAGACGCAAGGGAGGGGGGAAATGTTTTACGCACATTCAACGGAAGACAAAAGCCGGCGCGACTGGCACCGGCTCCGCGATCATTTGACGGCGACCAGCGACATCGCCGCCCATTTCGCCGCTGCGTTCGGGGCCGCCAGCGCCGCCCGCCTGAAAAGGACGCTGGAGCCGCTTGACCCCGTCTGGCGGAAAGAGATCAGTCCGTACGCCGCCGGCCTCATGCCGTCTTTTAAGTGGAGCCGGGACGAGAAAACATCCGCCCTCCAGTTCGGCCTTCTCGGACGGATGATTTTTTCCTGCCTGGTCGATGCCGATTATCGCGATACGGAATCTTTTTATGGCCAGGTCAGGGGGGAGGCGAAAGACCGGGACTGGCCGGCGCTCGACGCCATCATCGACCCCGATCAAGACAGCCTGCGCTATTATCATCTGGGCAAAAACTGGCGGCGCCGGGTGGAGCATGTGGGGGCCAAGCCCGCCGTCGATCTGGGCGGCACCTTGATTGTCTGACGGGGAAAGGAACCCAACTCTTTCCGGACCCGGAACCCCGGGTAAGGGGCCGTACGAACCCCAAGCGTGCCCCAGAACCCCGGCTCGTTCGCACCGGCTCCAGCTCTTTGATATTGTGCATAAAAATCCGTTTTTCTGATAAATTCCGTCTCCCGCGGCACGGGTCAGCCCCTGTGGTTCGCACCAGAAAACTACTTTTCTTTTCTCCCTCAATAGGTTAGAAAAAACAGTTGTCCCTCCCGCAGGGGCGTGGATTGGAACCTTTTTGTATTTTGGCTTTTGAAACATTCGATTATCCATAAAAAGCCGGGCCCGGCGGCCCGACAGGGTTGAAAGGCTGGGAGGAAAAATATCTTTGCTCCGCTCCCTCTTCCCCCGGTGAAACCGAAGGATCAAGCGGATCTGAGAGGACCGGAATCAAAAAAAACCGGAAGCCTTGCCGGCCCCGGGGTCACAAATTCCAAGATGACTGAAACGGTCAGTTACCGTAACCCACCTGTCAAGACGGTTTGTTCGTCTGTCGATTCAGGTGTTCGGAAATCCAGAACTTGATCAGGGCCTGACGGGTTACGCCGATGCGCGCGGCTTCCCGGTCCAGTCCTTCGATAATCCATGCAGGAAAATCCACATTGACCCGCTTGGTTTCTCGGTTGGGGCGCGCAGCCTGGGACCAGTCCACATGCTGGTCAACATCTTCCCCGCGATCAAATTTCCTGTCAAATTCAGCGGCTTTGATTTTGGTGCTCATAATAAGAAATCTCCTTTTGTCGAGCCCGGCGGGCGGAAATGATCCGGATGGCGTCGCCCCGGTACGTGAATATGACTGCCCAGACTTTTCCTGCGACCATGCCCACACCCAAGAAACGTTCCTCGTCCATGGTCCTGGCCGGCACCACCAGCATATCCGGATCGCGCCAGAGCTCCTGAATCTCCTCGAAATCCATACCGTGCTTACGTTTGTTCGCCGCGCTTTTGTTCATGTCATATTCAAATTTCACGAAATAAATATAGTATAGTTTTTATACCTTTTCAATATCTTTTTAGAAAACTATCGGCTACCGTTCAAAATATCCAAATATTTCCGACGCAAGATGCGAAAATGTCGGGATAAAACCACCTGTATGCTCCCCTCGCACTGCGTGAATGGCTCAAAACAGTTTCTATAACAAGGGAACAAAATCTTCGTTCCGCTCATTCAACGGCTTTCTTTTTGCCATATAAGAAAATTCGACCATATTCGCACAGTCCGGATACAAGCTGTTTACAGCTATACCCGTCGCGCTGGCTGTCATTAGGCGATACCCGGCCTGGATCATTTCTGCGGTCCCCCTCGTTAAGACTCAATTCCCCACGCCCCCACAACGTCATGACCGGATCAGGTTTCAACTTGCGTCTGGTCTCCACGATCGCCCCTCCTGCAGGGGCGTGAATTGAAACCGCGATATAGCAATATTTTCAGACAAGAGGCGTGATCAAGGCCTTCAGGAGTTGTTCTGGCCCAATTCGGCCTTGACCTGCTCAAAGGCGTTTTCGATATGCCGGCGCAACAGATTGGCAGCGGCCTCCACCTTTCCTTTTCTGCCAAGCTCCAGAAGCGCAGCATGTTCTTCATGGGCCCGCTCAGGGGCACCTTCCTTCAGCAACTGCTGGCGGATATAACGGTCCGTGTTGCCATGCAGCGTTTGTAGGGTCTTGATGGTATAGGGCCGTTTTGCGGCCTTGTAAAACTGGTAATGATATTCCCAGTTCAGGCGAGTCCAATGGTCAATATTGTCCAGACTGACCACCACCTTATCAAATTTGGCCAATGCAATTTCCGCTTCGTCAAAATCCTCCGGCCGCATATGAGGCAGGGATTTTTTCAACAGATCACATTCTATCAGAATCCGCAGGTCAAATAATTCGGTCGCCTCTTCCAGGGACAACCGGCGAACCACCCCCCCTTTATGCGGGATAATCTCAATCAGCCCCTCGGACTCAAGTTTGACAAGCGCCTCACGGACGGGAATACGGCTGGTCCCCATTTCCCCGGCCAAAAGGTCCTGGCGCAGCTGGAAACCAGCCTTGTATTCTCCGGAAATAATGCGCTTTTTCAGCTCCTCAAAAACGCTATCGACAATCGTATTTCGACGAAAAGGCAATGTAGACAATGCTTAACCTGCTCTATGTATTTGTAAAATTCTCCTCACTTTACCCTATTCGCCGGCCCAAACATAGCTTGTTTTTACGATGGTATAAAATTCACGGGCATAGGCACCCTGTTCGCGAGGGCCATAGCTTGATCCCTTCCGGCCGCCAAACGGTACATGGTAATCCACCCCCGCCGTAGGCAGGTTCACCATCACCATACCCGCCTGGGATTTCCGTTTAAAATCACGGGCATATTTCAACGATGTTGTGCATATGCCGGACGACAGACCGAATTCCGTATCATTGGCAACCGTGAGCGCCTCATCATAATCGGCAACCCTGATCACGCTGGCCACCGGACCGAACACCTCTTCCCGGTTGATCCGCATATCCGGTGTGGTGTCCGTAATCAGGGCCGGCTGCATATAATATCCTCTTTTCTCAAGGTCGAGACGCTGGCCGCCACAAACAAGGGTCCCGCCTTCCCTGATGGCGCTTTCCACATATTCCAGATTCGATTGCAATTGTTTTTCGTCTATAACCGGGCCAATCTGGGTGGTCGCGTCACGCGCATCCCCCACCTTGAGCGCCGCCGTGGCCGCGGTCAGTTTTTCCACAAAAGCTTCATAAATGCCTTCGGTCACGATCAACCGGCTGGAAGCCGTACAGCGTTGGCCAGTGGAATAAAATGCTCCCTGAAGGGCACAATTCACCGCCACATCCAGATCGGCATCATCCAGCACCACAAGCGGGTTCTTGCCGCCCATTTCAAGCTGGACCCTGGCGCCGCGGGCTGCCGCCGTGGCGCGGATCCGATGGCCGGTCGCAACCGAACCGGTAAAGCTGATGCCCTCCACCTGTTCCGAAGACACCAGGGTCTCCCCCACCACCCGGCCAGGCCCCATCACCAGGTTCACCACTCCCCGGGGCAGACCAGACCGAGAAATAATTTCCACCAGCGACCAGGCCGACGCCGGCACCAGTTCCGCCGGTTTGAATACCACAGTATTGCCATAAGCAAGGGCCGGGGCAATTTTCCAGGCCGGAATGGCAATCGGAAAATTCCACGGCGTGATCATGCCAATCACGCCCACCGGCTCACGGGTGATTTCCACATCCACACCCGGACGTACGGAGGCGCCGGTCTCCCCGCTCAGGCGCAAGGCTTCGCCGGCGAAAAACTTGAAAATCTGACCGGCGCGCAGAACCTCGCCCTTGCCTTCGGGCAGGGTTTTGCCTTCTTCCCGGCTCAGCAACTCGCCCAGTTCATCGGCCCGGGCAAAAATCTCAGTGGCTATAAAATCAAGGATGTTGAACCGTTCCTGCGGGGTGGAATGAGCCCAGCTTTTCGCCGCCGCCCGGGCCGCGGCAATGGCTTCCCGGGTTGCCACCTCGTCCGCCGAAGCATACTCACCAATTACATCAGAAATATCAGACGGGTTGATATTGGGGATATACCGATCCGCCGGAATCCATTCGCCATTGATGAAATTGTTAAATTTTGTCATGTCGTCTCCTTGATCTTCTTAAACTTTCCGGGATCTTCTTAAACTTTCCAGGCAGCATTACGCGGCCGCACCCCTTTGGGATCAAAGCCGTTATTTGACCTGAAAACCATAAGCATAGGGGTCGCGGGGATCCACAAAAATACGGTTCAGTCCCGTCACCCGGGCCCAGCCTTTGATGCTGGGCAAAATACCATCATACCCGCCAATTCTGGCGATATTTTCCACCCGTCCCACAAAGCGGCTGCCGATAATGCTTTCATGGATAAATTCCTCTCCTATAGCTAATTTGCCTTTTGCAACCCATTGCGCCATGCGGGCGCTGGTCCCAGTGCCGCAAGGCGAGCGGTCAATGGCTTTATCACCATAAAACACCGCATTGCGGGCATGAGAGGTGTTGTCCTTTACCGGCCCGGTCCAAAGAATGTGGGATACGCCGCGAATGGTATCGTCTTCGGGATGCACAGGCGTGATTTTCTTATTCAGCAGATCCCGCATCACCGGCGAATAACGCAATACGTTTTCGGCTGTGAAGTCATCCTGTCCGTCATAATTTTTCTGCGGATCCAGAATGGCGTAAAAATTGCCGCCATAGGAAATGTCAAACACCAGTTCGCCGAACCCCGGACAGTCGATCGCAACCTCCGTATGGGCCAGATAGCTTGGCACATTGTAAATTCGCACCCAGTCAATAAACGCGCCGTTCTGTCCATATTCTATGCTGATCTGCCCGGCCGGCACATCAAGCACCAATTCCCCCGGGTTTTGCGGCGTGACAAGCCCCCGTTCGAGAGCGGCGGTCACAGTGCCAATGGTGCCGTGACCGCACATGGGCAGACAGCCGCTGGTTTCAATGAACAGGACAGCCATATCGCTGTCCTTATTCACGGGCGGATAAAGGATGGACCCCGACATCATGTCATGGCCGCGCGGCTCGAACATCAGGCTCAATCTGATCCAGTCATGATGTTTCAGGAAATCCTGACGTTTTTCGCTCATGGTAATGCCCCTGAGGTCCGGCCCCCCGTTCGTCACCACACGAACGGGGTTGCCGCAGGTATGGGCATCAATACAGTCAAAAATATGAGTTTTCATCAATATTTCCCAAAATCACTCACCGTTCGGGTCCTTCACCATTCAGATTTCACACCATTCAGATTTTACAGGCCGTATTTGGACAAGTCCGGACGGGTGGCCAAGGCCTTTTCGGTGATTTCGATCACTCTGCGGCGGTCTTCCCCGGTCAGGGTCAGGCGCGGCGCCCGCACCATTTCGGACCCCCGTCCGCAAATCTGTTCACACAGTTTGATACACTGCACCAGTGTGGGAATAGTATCAAGATGCAACAATGGCATGAACCAGCGATAAATTTCCAGGGCCTCGGCATATCTGCCTTGGCTCGCAAGGGTGTAAATCGCCACGGATTCATGGGGAAAGGCACTGGTCAAACCGGAAATCCATCCGGCCGTACCCAGCATCAGGCTCTCCAGTGCAATATCATCAACGCCGCAAAAGACGGTGAAACGGTCGCCAAAGGCATTATACAGATCGGTGATCCGGCGGGTATCCTCGGTGGATTCCTTAATCGCCACAATGTTTTTCACCTCTGCCAACTCCTGCATCATATCCAGCGTGACATCAATGCCATAGGTCACCGGATTGTTATATACCATGACCGGCAGGCCGGTGGCGCCGGCCACCGTTCGATAATGGGTGAGCACTTCCCGGCGGGTCGCCTTATAGGCCATCGCCGGCAATACCATCAGCCCATCCAAACCAATCCGCTCAGCCGCCTGGACATAGTTAACCGCATTCGCCGTCGTAAATTCCGATACCCCGGTGAGCACAGGCACCCGTCCGCCACCCACTTCCCGAGCGGCTTCCAGCACCTTGATTTTTTCTTCGGGCAACAGGGAATTATTTTCCCCACAGGTGCCCAGCACAATCAACCCATGCACCCCGTCCCGGATCAGGTTGTCATAGACTCTCTGGGTCCCATCAATATCCAGAGACCCGTCATTCTTGAATTGCGTTGTTGCTGCGGGAAAAACCCCTTTCCAGTCAATCATGGCATCACCTTATTTCACTTCACAAATTATCACTGTCGCGGCCATTCTTCCCTGGCGAAAAAACGGGGCGTCCGCCCCCTGTGCTCCACCCCGGAAGAATACCTGTTGAATGTTTGGATATTTTATCGTATATTTTATACAATTTGTCAAAAGAACAATTGAAAATATTTTTATTTGTTAAATAACAATTAGTTAGAGTGAATTTCGTCAATCTTATCACCATTCACTCTGGAAGAGTTTTCTGAGAAATAACGTTATGCAAGAGAAAAAACAAAAAGAGGACTGCGTTGTCATCGGCGCCGGAATCATTGGGACCGTTCTCGCCTACGAATTGCGCCGTGAAGGCCGATCCGTCACGCTTATGGACAAGGCGGATCCCGGGATGGGCTGTTCTTACGGCAATGCTGGGCATTTCGCCACAGAACAGGTTTTTCCCATGCCCAATCCGGCTCTGCTGACGCAAATCCCAGGCATGCTGCTACGCCGCGACAGCCCGCTTATCCTCAAGCCCTCCAATCTCATGGCATTCTTGCCTTGGGCCGCGAAATTCCTGTGGCACTGCCGCCCGGCGACGTTCGAGGCCGGCACGGCAGCTCTGAAACGGCTCAACCGAACGGCGCTGGAAGACTGGAAAGCTCTGCTCAAGGAAACGGGACTGGAAAAATATCTGGTCCACAGGGGCACATTGGAAGTATTCAAGACCGCCAGGGGCCGGGCGCACGGCGCGGCCGCCCTGGAGTCCTTCCAGCAGCACGGCGTGCCGGTCCGGCTTCTTTCCGGCGCAGAGGCGCGCGACAGGGTGCCCGCCCTCACGCCAGATCAACACGGCGCACTCTATTTCCCCGATACCGCCCATTGTCTCGACCCCTATGGCCTTACTCAGGCGCTGTATGAGAAATTCCGCAACCTTGGCGGCCGCTTTCTTCAGGCGGAAGTGCGCGCAATCGAAAAGGCCTCGCCGGAAGAGGCCTGCCTCACCACACCCGAGGGAGACCTGGCGGCGCGCCATGTTTTTCTCTGCGCCGGGCTCAACAGCCGGCCGCTGGCTGCCGCCTTGGGCTATGCCGTGCCCTTGACGGCGGAACGGGGGTATCACCTGATGCTGCCCCGGCCGGCTCTCAAGCTTGATTACCCCCTGACCTATCATGAGCGAAAATTCGTCATCACCCCGATGGCGAACGGCATCCGGCTCGCCGGAACAGTGGAATTCGCCCGGGAAAGCGACCCGCCGACCCTGGGCCGCGCCCGGATGTTAAACCGCTTTGCCCGGGAAATTCTGCCGAACCTCGACGCACAAGACGCCACGGAGTGGGTGGGATGCCGCCCCACCCTGCCCGATTACCTGCCAGTCATTGACCGCCGGGATAATATCTTTTTTGCCTTTGGCCATAGTCATCTGGGCCTGACCCAGGCAGCCACCACCGCAAAACTCGTAACCGACATGCTGCTTGACGATTCTGCTGCTGCCCCGGTCGGGGAACATGAACATAACCCGTTCCGTATCACCCGGTTTTGACATTCCGGGACGTATTGAGCCAGGATATTGAACCAGGGTAGTGAAAATGAGTATATTTTGATGATGATCCCGAACAATCTGAACATCCTCGACATGCATGCGGCAGGTGAACCCGTGCGCATCATCCTGCCCGGGCAAATTCCCCTGAAAGGCAAGACCATTCTGGAAAAACGCCAGGACATGAAACGGCGGTTTGATCCTTTGCGAACCGCATTGATGCAGGAACCCCGGGGCCATGCGGATATGTATGGTGCCGTGCTCACCGAGCCCTGCGACCCGCGCGCGGATATCGGGGTGCTGTTCATGCACCATTCCGGCTATAGCACCATGTGCGGCCATGCCACCATCGCGCTTGGGCGGTATCTTTATGACGACCATCTCAAGGGTCATCCTGATTCACCCCGCAGGACATTTCGCATCGAATGTCCCTGCGGCCCGGTGGAGGTCCGCCTGACCAGGGACGACACGGGCGAACTCGCCTGCGCATTCGACAGCGTGGACTGTTTTGTCGAGGGCATGGGCGAGATTGCCGAGATTGAGGGCCTCGGGCAGGTGACCTATGACATCGCTTATGGCGGCGCTTATTACGCCATTCTGCCGTCCTCCGCCCTGGGGCTGGACTTTTATGCCACGGACGTGACCCGCCTCGCCGATACCGCCCGCAAAATTACCAAACATCTGCGCAAGGCCCGGCCGATTGCCCATCCCATGGCAAAAGATCTGTCCTTTCTTTATGGTACCATCCTTACCGATGATATCGGACCGCAGGACAATGCCATAAGTCATAATCTCTGCCTGTTCGGGGCGGGACAAATCGACCGCAGCCCGACCGGCAGCGGCGTCAGCGCCCGCATGGCGCTTTATCACCACAAGGGTCTGCTGCGGGAAGGGCAAACACTTGCCTTTGCCGGCCCTTCCGGTATTCCCTTTTACGCCCGCCTTTGTCGTGAGACGCCGCAAGGTGTATCCGTCACCGTGTCAGGCAGCGGCCATTATCTGTCCCGGGGCGAGATTCGTTTTGACACCCACGACCCCCTGGGTCAGGGTTTCACATTGCCCCAACAGTTCGCCGCCCTCAAACATGCGGGTCAAACCGAGATGTCATAACCCCCTATCGAAAGATTCCCCATGAGTTTCCCCATGAATTTCCCCATGTCTTTTTCCCGCCCTCCTTTTGTAACCGCCGCCGAAGTCGCCGAGGCGTTGCCCTATGACCGTCTGGTGCCGGAATTGGAAAAGGCCTTTGCCATGAAAACCCATATTCCCGAGCGCGCCCATTACCAGATGGGGACGGACTGGGGCCGGGACGCCCAGATGCTGATCATGCCCGCCTGGCGCGCAGACGGGTTTTTCGGCGTCAAGCTGATCTCCCTTTATCCGGACAATCCCAAGGCGGGCCTGCCGAACATTACCGGCGTCTATTGTCTTTTTGACGGCGACAGCGGCCAGCCGCTCGCCATGATGGACGCAGGCGAGATCACCCGGCGGCGCACCGCCGCCGCATCCGTTCTTGCAGCCCGTTATCTGGCCCCTGAAAATGCCCGAACTCTGCTGATTGTTGGCACTGGCGCCCTGGCCCGGCCCTTTATCGAAGCCTATAGCAGCCGGTTCGATCTGGACAATATTCTGATCTGGGGGCGCTCGGAAGAGAAAGCGCAAAAGGTCGTTTCCGACCTACAGGATCGGGTCAAGGGACTGTCCATGGTCAAGGATCTTGAAACAGCCGCAGCCCGGGCACAGATCATCACGACGCTGACCACTTCCAGGTCACCGCTATTACACGGCGACTGGGTTCCTAAGGGCACGCATCTTGATCTGGTGGGCAGCTACCGCCCGGATATGCGCGAAGTGGATGACAGGGCGATCCTGAAATCAACCCTGTTTACGGACATCATGGACGGCACGCCCCGGGAAGCAGGGGATCTGGTGATTCCTCTTAAGGAAAAGCTGATTAGCCTGCAGGACATCCAGGCCGACCTGCACGCCCTGATCACCAAACAGCATCCCGGCCGGACCTCCCCGGAGGAAATCACCCTGTTCAAGGCCGCCGGCGCTGCGCTGGAAGACCTTGCCGCCGCCGTCCTCGTTCATCGCTCCCGGCAATAGACCTTATCCGGAGTCTCGCCGCCATCGGCAATGAATTCCTTCATCCGCGCTTCCAATACCGGCAACGGCACAGCACCCAGAGCGAGAATGGCATCGTGAAATTTGCGCTGGTCGAATTTTTCCCCCAGGGCAGCCTCGGCCTCGCGGCGATGACGGCGAATTTGCAATTCGCCAAGTTTATAGGCAAGGGCCTGCCCCGGCCAGGAGATATAGCGGTCCACCTCGGTGGTGATTTCATGCTCGGACATGGCCAGATTGTCCTTCATATAGGTCAGGGCCTGCTCACGGCTCCAGCCATAATGGTGAAGACCGGTGTCCACCACGAGCCTGACCGCCCGCCACATTTCATAGGTCAGCCGCCCGAATTCCTCATAGGGTGTCTGATAGATGCCCATAAGAGTGCCCAGCCATTCGGTATACAGCCCCCACCCTTCCCCATAACCGGAAAAATACACTTCTTTGCGAAACTCCGGCCGTTCGGGGGCCTCCAGGGCCAACGCCGCCTGAAAACTGTGGCCGGGAGTGCATTCATGGAGGACAAGAGCCGGCAAGGTATAAAGCGGCCTTGCCGGCAGGTTATAGGTATTGAACATGCAGTTTTCCAGGCCGCCGCGTCCCCCCGTATAGATGGGCGCCAGATCCTTTGGTACGGGAATGAGTCCATGCCGGAAACGCGGCAGGAAACCGATTACATCCTTCAGTTTCCCATCTGCCTGCTTGACGATATAGGCCGCCCGACCCAAAAGCTCCTCCGGTGTTTTCGCATAAAATTGCGGATCATTGCGCAGATACACCATGAATTCCGATAAGGTGCCTTCGAACCCTGTTTTTTTCATGGTTGCCTGCATTTCCGACTTGATGCGGGCCACTTCCTTAAGACCGATCTGGTGAATTTCTTCCGGCTCCATCTTCAACGTCGTGAATTTTTCGACCATGGCCCGGTAATAAGCCGCCCCATCAGGAAGCGCCGAGGCGCCGACGGTCATGCGCGCCTGGGGCAGATATTCATTACGCAGCATGGTCAACAGCCTGTTATAGGCGCCAACTGCATGATCCCGGATCGCGTCCCGCGCCGCCGCTTGCAGCGCCGTGCGCTGCGAAGCCGGGATGGTCGGCGGCATTTTTGTAAAAGGTTCAAACAGGGGATTGCCATCATCGGCCCGCAGATAGGGCTCAATCGTCTTGTCGCGCCCTGTTACTGCGACCTTGGGAACAGTGAACCCCCGCGCCAGCCCAGCCCGCATATTGGCGATCTGTTCGTCGAAATACCGCGGAATGTCTTTGAGGCGCCCGATATAGTTTTGATATTCCTGAACGGTGCGAAAGCCGCCCCGTGGGGTAAGCGCGGTCCAGAAAAAACTGTCTGAATTGAAAGGCGCTTCATAGGTTTTATAGAGAATGTCGGTGACGAAACCTTCCAGGATTGTACGAAAGATTTGGGCATTGACCTTTTCCGCATCCGATAGTTCGTTATGGGGGATGGCGTCAAGTTCATTTAATACGGCCGTCCAATACTCAAGGCGTTTCTGCTGGGTGGCGGCATCGACTTTCGGCAAATGATCCGAAGCAACATAGTTGCCCTCCTCGTCCAATTCCCGCGCCTCCTGCACCATACGCCACGCCCATTCGGCTTCATACAGGGCGCGCAACCGCGCCTCCGCCCAAGTGATTGCTTCCTCAGGCGCCGAGCTTTTCCCCTTATTGGGCTGGGCACTGAGTTGACCAGGCAGAATTGTGCAGAACAGCGTCAGAATTAACGCCAACAATGAGCTTGCTCTCATCGGTCTCCCCTTGATTGATGAAACTGGCAAGCGCTCCTTTATTCCGCAGGGAGCGAGCATGTTTTCACAGGTTACATTTAATATAGTATATTTTATGCAAAATTTATCACGGTGGGGAAATTGCGTCAACACGACAGAAGTTTCGACGACAGCCGCCCTGGATGTGCAGTCCCCCCGGGTGGGGGGCACGCCAAAGTCCGACGGCATTGGGCCAAACCGCCAGAACCGCTTCCCTTTCATCACAACTCCCGCCTCCCCCCTGATTGGACTTTGACCGGGAAATATGTCATGATTTCCCCGCCGATTTTCGGTGTACCAGCCTGTTCTCAGGGCGCTTTCGAGGAAGAACAATGGAACAACATCTGGATCCCGGCCGGATCATGCAAACCGCCACCGCCTTCTGGGCCTCGAAAGTGCTACTTTCGGCAGTCGAACTTGATCTGTTTTCCACCCTGGGGGAGGACGCCATGACGGCCCGCGACCTGGGCAGGGCCCTAAAGCTGCACCCGCGCGGCACATTTGATTTTTTTGACTCCCTGGTAGCGATGGGATTTCTGCAACGCGACGGCGACGGTGCCGAGGCCCGCTACAGCAACACCCCCGAAACCGCAGCCTTTCTGATCCGGTCCCGGCCCACCTATATTGGCGGCATGGCAGAAATGCTGAATGCCCGGCTGTTCGGGTTCTGGAACAATCTGACCACCGCCCTTAAAACCGGCGAAGCCCAAAGTGAAACCAGCAACGGCGACAAATCCTTCTTTGAGGAACTATATGCCGATCCCGACCGGTTGGAACAATTTTTACAGGCCATGAGCAGTTTTCAGGCCGCAAATTTTTCCGCTTTGGCGGAAAAGTTTGATTTCTCTGCTTATCACAGCGTTGCCGACATTGGGGGCGCACTTGGCCTGCTGTGCCAGATTCTGGCCCGGCACCACCCTCACCTCTCCCTTACTTCATTCGACCTGCCGCCGGTGCGGCCACTGGCCGAAGCCAGCATCGAGAAAGCAGGCCTTTCGGCGCGGATCACCGTGATGGAAGGGAACTTTTTCCAGGACCCCCTGCCCAAGGCGGAAGTGATCACCATGGGCAACATCCTGCATGACTGGAATCTTGAGAAAAAGAAATATCTGATCCGCAAGGTATTTGACGCCCTGCCGGACGGCGGCGCTTTTATCGCCATCGAGAACCTGATAGATGATGCCCGCAGGGAAAATATCTTTGGTCTGCTCATGTCCCTCAATATGCTGATTGAACTGGGCGATGCCTTTGATTATTCCGCCGCCCAGTTCCGCGACTGGTGCGGGGAAGCGGGTTTTCACCATGTCGAGGTCCTGCCCCTCACCGGCCCGACCAGCGCGGCCATAGCCTATAAATAGGATAATCTATAAATAACGGCCGCTCACCCTCGTTCCGGAACCTCTTGCTCCCAGAACGATGATCCAGAAAGAGGATTCAGATAATTTCATCCTCGTCAAAAAGCGGATCTTCATCCAGCTGGGCAGCAAGACTGTCCAGAGTCGCTTCCACATCCTTGTTGCGTCTGAGCCTGGCGATATGAAACAGAGCGTCGCCTTCATTGACAACGGGCAGATTGCTGCGGCCGATAATCAGCCCCCCTTCCTTTACCAGAACTTCGGTTTCCATCTCACCAAACGGGTCCGACACCACCCCCAGGACATCTCCCTCATTTACCTGTTCCCCAATGGTCTTGAAGGTGCGCAGCAGGCCCCCGGCCGGGGCCCGCAACCAATAACTTGACGTGGCCCGGATCGGTGCCGTTTTGGGTTTTGTCACGCCCCGTCCTGAAATCATGCCCAGATGGTGCATCACCCGCAATATGCCGGTCACGCCCGTGCGGACGGCATATTCATCAAACCGCAATCCCTCCCCCGCTTCATAAAGCAGCACGTCGGTCCCCTGTTCCTGCGCCGCATGCCGCAGTGAGCCGTTGCGGACCTTTGACGTCAGTGTCAGCGGCGCGCCGAAAGCCTCCGCCAGCGCCATGGTCTCGGCGCGCGAAGGGGAAACCCTGATCTGCGGCAGATTGGTGCGGTGAATGGCCGCCGAATGGATATCAATGCCGGCATCGGATTTTTCCACGATTTCCCGCATAAAAAGATAGGCGAGCCTTGAGGCGAGAGAGCCTTGCGGGCTGCCCGGAAAGGAGCGGTTCAGATCCCGCCTGTCCGGCAGGTAACGTGAATGGCTCATAAACCCGAACGCATTCACGATCGGCACCGCAAGAAGGGTTCCCCTGAGCCGGTTCAGGCTAGGGGCCCGCAGCAGTCGCCGCACGATTTCAACACCGATGACCTCATCCCCATGCACTGCCGCGCTGACAAACAGCGTCGGCCCCGGGCGGCGGCCGTGCACAACCTGCACCGACATGGTGATCGGGGTATGGTCCGACAGAACACTCACCGGCAAATCGACAATCTGCCGGGTCCCCGGGTCGATCAGCACCGACCCCAGTTTGAAGGCGTCGGGCTGCCGAATCATCCCCGGCCTCTTGTTCTGGTTTTACCCGGTTTGGCCTGTTTTTCCAGAAGTTCAATAATCCGGCCCGCCACATCAATGCCGGTTGCCTTTTCCACTCCCTCCAGGCCCGGAGAGGAATTGACCTCCATCACGACTGCCCCATGATTGGCCCGCAGCATATCCACGCCACAGACATTGAGCCCCATGGCCTTGGCCGAGCGCACCGCCGTGGATCGTTCCTCCGGTGAAATTTTCACGGCCTGGGCACTGCCCCCGCGATGCAGGTTGGACCGAAACTCCCCTTCAGCGCCGGTGCGCTGCATTGCTGCAATAACCTTGCCCCCGACCACAAGAGCACGAATATCCGTGCCCCCCGCTTCCTTGATGAATTCCTGCACAAGAATATTCACCTGGGCCCCACGGAAGGCCTCAATCACCGACTTTGCCGAACGGTCCGTATCGGCAAGCACAACACCAATGCCCTGTGTCCCTTCCAGCAGCTTGATGACAAGCGGGGCTCCGCCGGCCAGCTTCAACACCTCCTCGGTCTGTTTGGGGTCATGGGCAAAGGTTGTCACCGGCAAGCCCAGCCCTTCGCGCGACAAGATCTGCAGGGAGCGCAATTTGTCCCGGGACCGGCCAATGGCAACAGATTCATTCAGGGGATAGACGCCCATCATCTCGAACTGGCGCAACACCGCAAGACCATAAAATGTCACCGAAGCGCCGATGCGCGGGATGACCGCATCATAAGGCGGCAGTTTTTCGCCGTTATAATAGATTTCCGGACGACGGGACGCGATGTTCATATAACAGCGCAGCGTATTGATGATATCCAGTTCATGGCCGCGGGCCTCTGCGGCTTCTTTAAGGCGCTGATGGGAATATAGATTTGGGTTCCGGGCCAGCATGGCTATTTTCATTATCTTTCTCCCAGGATGCGACACTGATGACCTGCCTGCCCCATGCCCTGCTGCATTCATGCCGCATTAAAGCAATGCATAAGATTCCCGGTCGCGCCGATTGTGACAGAAGCAATACACTATGGATCTACTAAGATGATCATATCATAACCGGTCCTACAGGAAAACGGCTATGGGCCATGGAAACAGACTGACTGAAAATAATGGCTATCCCGTCAGTGATGGGTCAAAATTTACTCCCGGTATAGTATATATTATGGTATTCTTATGCAGGACGCTTTCCTTCTCACATCGATCGTTGCGTCTCTCCTGTACAGTCTGATAGATTTAAGAACCATCCGGTACCTGTAAATATCCAGTTACTCTCGTAAAATTCAAAAAGTCTGAGTCTATCCTTATTAAAACTCACTCTAAACAGAGGAGAAGCATATGCTTATGCGTTTCATTTTCTCTGCGGTCCTGTTGTTTTCCGCCGCACCTGGCCTGGCTCAGATCCACGATCCGAAAGCCCTTGAGGCGGACCCCCGGACGGCAACTGGTCCCATCGCGCCGGTGCTCAGTGGTCTGGGCAACCATCATTTCCCGGTTACCACCCAAAATGACCGCTCGCAGTATTTTTTCAATCAGGGATTTCGTCTTACCATGGGCTTCAATCATTCGGAAGCTCTCCGGGCTTTCAAGGAAGCCGCCCGGCTGGATCCGAATAACGCCATGGCTTATTGGGGCTGGGCTCTGGTGCTGGGCCCCAATCTCAATTTGCCCATGCAGGCGGACGTGATGCCCCAAGCTTATGCCGCGATCCAGACCGCTCAGCGGTTGAAAGACCGGGTCAGCGCCCGAGAAAGAGCATATATCGAGGCCTTGGCAACACGATATTCCAACGGCCCGGAAGTCGACCGGGGGCTGCTGGACAGGGCCTATGTCCAGGCCATGAAAAAACTGATGGCGCAATATCCCGACGACCTGGACGCCGCCACCCTTTATGCCGCGGCGATCATGAATACCAACCCCTGGGATTACTGGTATCCCGACGGCACGCCCAAACCCCAGACAAAGGTGGTCATGGCCACCTTGCAGTCAGTGATTGAGCGTAATTCCGACCATGCGGGGGCCCATCATTACCTGATCCACACGGTTGAGGCCTTCCGCCCAGAGCTTGGCGTGACAAGCGCCGACCGACTGGGCAAACTGATGCCGGGTGCCGGACACCTGGTGCATATGCCGGCCCATATTTACATGCGGGTTGGTCGCTACACGGATTCTTACGCCGCAAACGTCGCGGCCATCAAGGCGGACGAAGGGTATATTACCCAGTGCCGGGCCCAGGGTCTCTACCCGTTGGGGTATTATCCCCATAACATTCATTTCCTCGTCTGGTCCGCCATGTTCATGGGCCGCAGCCAGGCCGCCCTCGCAGCAGCCCGCAAGGTGGCCGCAAAAATCCCGCAGGGCAACACCAGCAACACCTGGGCCCTGAATGAAACATTCCGCAGCCAACCCATGTTCGTGATGGTACGGTTTGGCTTGTGGGAGGACATGTTGGCAGAACCACAGCCGGACAAAAAAGCCCTGTTCATGACCGGTATCTGGCATTATGGCCGAGGCATGGCTTATGCGCATCAAGGCGACCTGTCCCGGGCCGAACAGGAACTCACCCGGTTAAGAACCATGCAGCAAAACGCCACAAAAACGCCCGCTTATATGCTGGGATTTGGGCAGGCCGGGCGGCTTCTGGCCATTGCCGAAAGGATCCTGACGGGCGAAATTGCCGCCAAACAGGGCCAGTATGACGCTGCCATCGCCTCTCTTGAAAAGGCCGTGCGGCTGGAAGACAGCCTGCTGTATAATGAACCACCCGACTGGTATTTCCCGGTGCGCCATATTCTGGGGGCCGTACTTCTCGAAGCGGGACTGCCGACGGAAGCGGAAGTGGTTTATTGGGAAGACCTGCGCCGCAACCCGAATAATGGTTATTCCCTGTTCGGGCTGAAACAAAGCCTAGAAGCGCAGGACAAAGCGGAACTCGCGGCTGTGGTCGAGAATCGCCTGGAACGCGCCTGGAAGGCTGCCGACGTGACCCTGAAAACATCACGTTTTTAAACACAGTGCGGGAACACGCAATCAGCAATCATCTGGGGGCATCCTCCCAATAAAAATCCATGAGCGGGGCCGGTATGAAACCGGCGCTGCTTGTGTTTAGCGGGGGCAGCGATTATCCTTGAAACCATTCTGAAAAATAAAACAAAGATCGTTGCGCTCATGAAGTCTCTTTCCCGTTATAGTGTGTTTTTTATCCTCCTTCTGTTGAGTTTCCTCTTTTTCGGGGCCGGATACTGGATTGCCCCCGGTTTTTACTGGGGCTTGTTGCTCACGCTGCCGCTCAGCGTGATGGGGGTCTATGATATGTGGCAACGTTCGCACAGCCTGTGGCGCATTTACCCGGTGATTGCCCATATGCGCTGGCTGTTTGAAGAGCTGCGTCCTTTTCTCAGGCAATATATTGTTGAAAGCAATCTCAGTGAGCGTCCTTATAACCGTGAACAGCGCACCACCATTTACGCCCGCGCCAAGGGGCAGGAGGACTATCATCCGTTTGGCACCGATCTTGACGTTTATACCCCTGAATATGAATGGCTGAATCAAAGCCTGACCCCGTGTGATCCCCCGGCGGAGGATTTACGTCTGGACATCGGCAGTTCCCAGTGCACCCGACCCTATAACGCCTCCATTTTCAACATTTCGGCCATGAGTTTTGGCTCCCTCGGTCGCCGCGCCATCGAGGCGCTCAATCTGGGCGCCCGGCAAGGGAATTTCTTTCACGACACCGGCGAAGGCGGCATCAGCCCCTATCATACAAAGCATGGCGGGGACCTGGTCTGGGAACTGGGCACGGGCTATTTCGGCTGCCGCACCCGTGACGGTGATTTCGATCCTGAGCAGTTCCGGGACAAGGCCCGCCTGGACCAGGTCAAAATGATTGAAATCAAGCTCAGCCAGGGGGCCAAGCCGGGTCATGGCGGTGTCCTGCCGGCCCAAAAAGTCACAGCGGAAATCGCCCAGACGCGGGAGGTGCCGATGCATCAGGATTGTGTCTCCCCCCCTTATCACCGGACATTTTCAACGCCGGGCGGACTTCTGGACTGGGCAGCGCAGTTGCGCGAACTGTCCGGCGGCAAACCGGTGGGCATCAAACTTTGTGTCGGTCAGCCCCATCAGATCTTTGCGCTAACCAAAGCCATGCGCCAAAGCGGTATTTATCTGGACTTCATTGTGGTTGACGGGGCCGAAGGCGGCACCGGCGCCGCCCCCCAGGAATTTGCCGACCATATGGGCATGCCGCTCAGGGAAGGACTAGTGATTGTTCGAAACGCCCTGGTCGGTTGCGATCTGAAACAGGACGTCCGCCTCGCCGCCAGCGGGAAAATTCACGACGCCTACAGCATTGCGGCCAATTGTGCCCTCGGGGCGGATTGGTGCAACGCCGCCCGCCCCTTCATGTTCGCGCTCGGCTGCGTCATGACCAAAAAATGCCATACCGGCAAGTGTCCCACCGGGGTCGCGACCCAGGATCCCATGCGTCAATATGCCCTGGTGGTACCAGACAAGGCCCGTCGGGTGGCCCGTTATCATGAAAGAACCGTCAAAAGCCTGAAAGAACTGCTTGCCGCTGCCGGGCTTACCCATCCCGGACTTCTGCAACCTTCTCATCTGTGTCATCGCATCAGCCCGGCGGAAGTAGGCATGATGGATAAGATGTACCCGTTTCTCAAGAATGGCGAACTTCTGGACGGTACGAATCATGACGTCTATCGCCAGTGGTGGGATATGGCCTCACCAGACAGTTTTGCGCCTCAGGGATAGCCCCCCGAGAGCTGCCCTTGATTGCGTCTGCCCCCCGCGATACCATAGGGGGAAACACCTTTTCCCTCCCCGGAACACACCCGAAAGGACTGTCCGATGAAAGACCTGCAAAATCCCGACTTGTTCCGTGAACAGTGTTACATCAACGGGCAATGGATCAACGCCCATAGCAACCAAACCCTTACCGTCACCAATCCTGCTACCGGGGAAACGCTGGGGACTGTGCCGAATATGGGCAGTGGTGAAACCCGGGCCGCCATCGCCGCAGCCAAAGCTGCCCTACCCGCCTGGCGCGCCAAAACCGCCAAGGAGCGCGCCACCCTGCTGCGCCGGTGGTATGACCTGATCATGCAGCATGTCGATGATCTGGCCCTGATCATGACGCTGGAACAGGGCAAACCACTGCCAGAAGCCAAAGGTGAGGTGGCCTATGCCGCTTCCTTCATTGAATGGTTCGCCGAGGAAGGTAAACGCATTTACGGCGATGTCATCCCGCCCCATCAGGCGGATAAACGGATTGTGGTCTTGAAACAGCCCGTGGGAGTTGTCGCCGCCATTACACCGTGGAATTTCCCCGCCGCCATGATCACGCGCAAGGCGGGACCGGCGCTGGCGGCCGGCTGTACCTTTGTATCAAAACCGGCCAGTATGACTCCCTATACCGCATTGGCCATGACGGTTCTGGCCGAGGAAGCCGGACTGCCCGCCGGCGTTTTCAACATGGTTACCGGCTCCGCCCGTGAAATTGGCGGCGAAATGACCGCAAATCCAGACGTGGCCAAGGTTACATTTACCGGCTCCACCGCCGTGGGACGGCAGCTTCTGGCACAATCCGCCAAAACCGTGAAAAAAGTCTCCATGGAGCTTGGTGGCAATGCGCCATTTATCGTTTTTGATGATGCCGATCTGGACGCCGCCGTCGAAGGAGCGATCATGTGCAAATACCGCAACAGCGGCCAGACCTGTGTTTGCGCCAACCGCCTTTATGTCCAGCAGGGGATCTATGAGGACTTCCTCGCCCGTTTTAAAGAGGAGGTTGAGAAACTGAAAGTCGGTCCCGGCACCGAACCCGGCGTGACGCAAGGCCCGCTGATCGAGGAAGCCGCCGTCCGCAAGGTCGAAGAACACGTAAAGGATGCGCTGGACAAAGGTGCGCGGCTGATCACCGGCGGCCGGCGTCATGCCCTGGGCGGCACCTTTTTTGAGCCCACGATTGTGGCCGACGCCACCCAGGAAATGCTGATCGCCCATGAAGAAACCTTCGGCCCCCTCGCCCCGATAATTCCGTTTGCCACCGACGAGCAAGTCATTGCCATGGCCAATGATACGGAGTTCGGCCTGGCCGCCTATTTTTACGCCCGCGACATCGGACGCGTCTGGCGAGTGGCCGAAGCACTCGAAAGCGGCATGGTGGGCATCAATACCGGCATTCTGTCCACCGAAGTGGCCCCCTTTGGCGGCATCAAACAATCCGGAATCGGGCGCGAAGGATCCTACTACGGCATTGAAGAATATGTAGAAATCAAATATCTCTGCCTGGGCGGGATATAGGGATCTAGAATGAATTGTGAATGAGGAACACGTCATCGCAAACCCGCGCCATATATCTTGGGCCATATATCGTGGGAAAGGAGTGTGGCGATCCAGAATATGACCCTGGATTGCTTCGTTGCCGCGTCTTGCAATAACGATAATGATGTCAAAAAACATCATCCCGGATCGCTCTTAAGCTTATCCGAAAGGACAGACCGAAAGGACAGACCAGATGACAGGAACAACTCAGCCCACAGCCCCGACATAAGCGGTAATCGCCAGGGAGATTTTGCGGATCTGGTCATAAGTGCTGCTGATTTCGTCAAAAATCACCCGGTTTTCATATTCATAGCCATGCGCATCATCCCCCCTGAACGTAATTTTTTCGGGATTGTCCGGGTCAATGTCATATTGGGCCTCCATCGGAAAAATTTCTCGCAGCATGTTTAAAGCAGGCGGGATTTGGAAACGCAAAATCTGCATTACCAGATCATCCACCGTCACCCCTTTATGATCCCGGAAACGTGGAATCCGGGTTACCAGCAGGAAAATTTTCTGAATCAGAGCCAGACGCAGGACATGCAGCAGAATATAAAAGGTCCGGTCTTCCCCGATCAGCCGCAGTCCCGCTCGATGAATTTCCCCCTTGTCCGCCTTGCGCTCCTTGAGCTTGTCCTTAAGGAAGATCAGATCTTCGCGCAGTTTCAGCTCAATACGGTTCAATCCCTCATATACCCCGTGTTTTTCCAGCATTTTGGCCAATCTCAGCATACGCAGATGCATCGAACTGTCTTTTTCAAAACGGGCGCAGTGCATCCAGTAGCGCGGCCGGAACAATGCCATATAGGCCCCCAGAACATCCTCGTCCGTGAGGTCCGCCGCCGCCAACACCAGTTTCATAATGTGCCGTAGACGCGATGAGCGATCATAAGTTTTCCAGAACGCATCCCCGTCCTGGGCCAGGGCCGTACCAATGCCGCCGATGCTGTTGGCCAGATAACCTAACTGATGCAACAGCATATTGTTGGGGATGGCCCGGATCTGGGACAATTTTTCGAGCCCTCGGGACAATACCCCTTCATCCTGACGCAGCGTCATGCGCGAGCCTGATGGATAGGAGACTTCCGGGCCAAGCAACGACAACAGCTTGATGTAATCCGGGTCCCCGGAAAGGCGCGTGTTATACTCCTTGACCGTCAGGAAAAAATCCAGCGACCAGTCGGTATCCTCATAAAGCCGGTCATTTTCCTCCACCGGCGACGCCAGCAGATTTTCCATCACCCGGGTGAGCGTGGCAAAGGCCAGATTTTCCCGACGCAACCACAAATAGCCGTCGCCGCCCTGCAAACTGAACTCCTGCTTATAGGATATTCCCAACCGCCGGATCAGCCGCCGGGCTTCCAGGGGGTGTTTGTATTCCAGCCGTCCTTCGAACCCGTCCGGATGCGCGCCCCGGCCCAGACTTTCCCCCCCGGTATCGAAAATCACCAATTGCACATCATCAAGATCAAATTTTTTCCACAGACACGCGAGCTTGATACGCAGCCGCTCAATGCCAAGACCAGCCGCCACCTGGCCCAGATACCGCCCGGCATCCGAATACCCCGCCTGCACACACAGCCGTCCCCGCTTTTTCACGTAGGCGTAATAATGTTCGTTTTCCAGAAGCTCCTCAATAATGCGGGCGCCGCGTTCCAGAGCTTCATCCGTTTCAAACAGGGGCGAGATATCCACCCGGTCCTCCACTCCAAACATTTTTGCGTAACACAGCGCCGCAAGAACCGTGAACGGCGTATCCGATTCCGCAATCAGAAACCGGATCGGGGTTTCCGGATCTATATATTTCAGAAACTGGGCCACGATCATAAAAAGCCGTTTGGCCGTCGTCTGTTCATGGAGAATATTTTCATAACCCGCCGTCACCGGCGTCATATGGTCCAGCACCCGGGTGGCTGCCTTCATATAGCGGCGCCGGTTGGAGGCATCATCGGGATCCTTTTCCAGCGCCACAAGCGGCCGAATGGCATTGTGCAACTGTACGGCATTAAGCCGAAAATGAATATGCGACAAGCCAATGCCGAAATTGGCAAATAGGGCTCTATAGACCAGAAGCCGGCGCAGAAGGCTTTGATCCCCTTCACGCGCAATATGGTCTGCCAAATGATCCAGTATGTCCCGCATCAGGTCCTGCACACGGCCTTTTTCTTTGCGGTTACGCACCACTTGCCGGCTGAATTCTCGTACTTGAACGACTTCCGACGGCCGGTCCGGCAGCGAGGCCCGGTCCTCCTGCAAAATTTCGTACACGATGGTCAACGCGGCCCGCACCGGATCTTCCGCCCGGCTCTCCTGAGACCCCGTTTTTGTGCTGATCCTGTCCCAATGGTCCAGATATCTTGTCACCTGCCGAAGCGCCATATCATATCGGAACGCCACGCTTTTCAGCCAGGTGATGTCATCCCGGCCGTCCACATCAAAACCAACCCAGCTGGCGGCGGTTGTCAGGCGTGGGGTCAGCTGTGTCCAGTCGTCCGGATAATGTTCCGCCGCCACCTCAAGGGCAATGTCATACAGTTCCGCAATCGCTTCCTGCAACTGGATCAGGGCCTGTTCGGCTTCCGTAAATTCATAATCCAGGCTCAACCCCTCATCCGGGCGTGCGGAAGCCACCTTCAGTTTTCTCCCCGCCTCATCCTTGTTGATCCGGCGATCCACAAGATCGGCAAGGATGTCGTATTGTGCCGCGCTGAACCCAAAAGTGGGATGAGCCGTAATCACAATGCCGGCCACATCAGATTCCAGCTGCGCCTGGAACCGGTCAAAGGGGCGTTTTCCTCCCGTTTCGTCCCACACGAGACGTTCCAGGCTTTGGCGCATCCGGATACGGTTTTTCCGCCGGTCCGTTTCCTTAAGGTAAGCGCGGGCTCTTTCAGCGCGGTTTAAAAAAGCTTTTAGCGTCAGTTCATCAATCACCTCATTCAGGGCCTTCCCTTCCACATCGCCCTGTTTCATGGCATTCAGCAGCCTGTATGAAAGCTGCTGGTAAGGGTTGACCAAGGGGGTATCTTCGGCAAGCCGAAGACAATCCTGAAGTTCAGTTGAAAGCTTTCCGAGAAGCGCCGATACGGTTTTGTCCATCCTAAATGCCTTGTTGTCCTGTTTTTATATAATTAATGCCCGCAAGAAGCCCCCGCGCCATATCACGCTCGGGGGCTTTCCGGTTCCCGCGATCAATGTTCCCGCTCAGCGGGATTATTTGGGGATCTTGACGGTCTGAATGGAAGTGTATTCCTCCAGCCCATACCGGCCGAATTCCACCCCTATTCCAGAATCCTTGATGCCGCCAAAGGGCGCATCAGGCTGAACGGCACCATGTTCATTGATCCAGACGGTGCCACATTCCAGCCGCTTAGCCAGTTCCGACGCTTTCGCCCGGTCACTGGACCATATAGACCCGCCCAGCCCGTTCGGGCTGTCATTGGCCAGTCGGATCGCCTCGTCTTCGTCCTGATATTTAATAACCGGCACAATGGGCCCAAAGGGTTCTTCATCCACCAAACGGCTGCCATTAGTCAGATCCGCAACAATGGTCGGTTCGTAAAAATAGCCGGGGCGATCCATTTCCCGCCCTCCTGTGAGAAACCGCCCACCACTGCGCCGGGCATCTTCGGCAAGCTCCTTGACGATATCCAGCTGCCTGGCGTTTTGCAGCGGCCCCAGTTCCACATCCTGTTCCAGGCCGTGACCCACCTTCACCGTTTTGGCGATGGCGGCCAGTTCGTTACAGATATCATCATAAATGGATTCATGTACATAAAGCCTTTTCAACGCGGCACAGGTCTGCCCGCTGTTATGGAAACAGGCGCTGAACAGGGCGGGGGCAATTTCTTTCGGTTTCACATCTGCAAGCACAATGCCCGCATCATTACCGCCCAGTTCCAAAGTCAGGCGCTTCAATGTGCCTGCGGCATTTTCCATGATGCGTTTGCCCGTACGGCTGGATCCAGTAAAAACAATCTTTGCCACATCCGGATGTTGAGCAATGGCCTGCCCCACATCGCCCGCGCCTGTAACCACATTGAGCACCCCTTTGGGCAGGATCTCATTGGCCAGCTCAACAAAACGCAGAACGGAAACCGGGGTGTATTCGGAAGGTTTAATCACCACGGTGTTGCCGGTTCGCAGGGCGGGGATCACATGCCAAACGGAAATCAGCAAGGGCCAGTTCCAAGGCGTAATGGAACCGACCACCCCAAGGGGCTTGCGATGTACTTCAATCCGAGCTTCCTCATTGTCCTGAATCACCTCTACGGGCAAATCGAACTGGGCCGTGACCCGCGTCCAGGCCACCGCGCCGCCCACTTCCATGCCGGCCCCCACCCCTTTATATCCCCCCTGGGGTTTGCCGGTTTCCAGGGTGACCAGTTCCATGAATTCAGGCATATGGGCTTCCAGTGCATCAGCAATGCGATTGATCATGTCCCTGCGATCTTCGTCACTGCTTTCCCGCCAGTCGGCAAAAGCCGCCTTAGCCGCCCTGACGGCCTGATCCACATGTGCCGGCGTACCCAACGCACATTCCGCAAAAGGTTCTGCCGTGGCCGGATTGATCACCTTCAGAGTCTGTTCCGTGGCCACGGTCGCGCCGTCAATCATCATTTCAAAACGTTTCATCATCTCTCATCCCTTCGGCTTGTGAAAACTCCCCTTTGTCCGCCCTGTCTGGCCTGATTTTATGTTGGTTATTTTGGCGGCCGGGTGGATGTCATGGAAACCCGTTCGGAAATTTCAGAAAACCATTCTGCTGTGGCTTCATGCCCCCTCCGCCAGTCGATTTCCGGCAGGCGGAAGTCAAGATACGCCAAGGCACAGGCTAGGGTGATCTGACCCAACTGGAATGGCTCTTCAAACATTGCTCTCTCCTGTTCCACCATTCCTACCGCCTGGGTGATGGCCTGACGCCAGCGGCTGATCCAAGAGGGAGACTGTTCATTTTCCGGCCGCCGCCGTTCTAACACCGTCGCCACAGCCGCATCCATGATACCATCCCCCAGCGCCTGATGACGCAACACCCGCCACCGCGCCGCGCCCTGAGACGGGATCAGCGGATTTTCCTTCGACAGGCTGTCAAGATATTCGGCAATCACCGGGCTGTCATATAACGCCGCCCCATCCTCCAGCATCAATGTGGGAATTTTGCTCAAGGGGTTAAGGCTTCTCAATCCGGTTGTTTCATCCAGTGGATTGCAGGACACGAGGTCAATGTCCTCCGTCACTCCTTTTTCAACCATGACCACCCTGACCTTGCGACTGTAGGGGGAGGTCTCCGTATAATATAACCGCATGAAAAACTCCTTAAGCAAAAACTCCTCAAATACACACCAGCGGCATGATCCCGAGTCATTGCCGTATATCCCGATTTTCCCCCAGAGTCAGGACCCTACCATAATTTCCGATCAAAAAGAACCATGACACAATACGTGATACTTACATAATACTTACATCCCCCCAGCCGTCAGCGACGGCCCGACGCGCTGCACTCGGGCCTGGCGAATTATAAAACGGCCATTGACATATCGCAGGAAATCCCGTTAATTCAACGGAATGGATCAGATTGATGAAAAACTAATTGAGTTGTTGCGACTGAATGCCCGTGAACCTACGGCGTCACTGGCCCGGAAGCTTAATTTATCCCGTTCCACCGTTCAGGACCGCATCGCACGGCTGATCGACCGCAACATCATTTCCGGGTTCACGGTGCGCTTTCATGGCGATTACCAACAGAAACTGATCACCGCCCATGTGATGATCTGCATCACTCAGCGCCATGCGGCCCAGGCCATTGTGACCATGCGCAAACACCCGGCCATCCGCACGCTCTATGTAGTCAGCGGCGTTTATGACATGATAGCGATCATCAAGGCGCCGACCATGGAGGAAATTGATAAAACGCTGGACGACATCTGCGCTATTGAAGGGGTGGAAAAAACCACCACCTCGCTGGTCCTGTCCACCAAGATCGACCGGTAAGCTCTCCCGGTAATTCCGTTATCCCCATCAGCACCAATACCGCAGGCCGGGCGACCCCGAATGCCAAGGGTCAAATAATCACGCGGACCATTCCGCCGGCCTGAAGGCGTCATCAAGCGGCGTTTCCGCCACATGGTTGACATAGTTGGACAGGGTTTTCATGGTCACGCCGACCAGTAGCTCCAGATAGTGTCGCGGATCATAGCCCGCCTCAAAAAAGGCCTGTTTGGCGCTTTCTTCGGGCCAACCGCGGGTTTCCACCACAGAACGGGTCAGTCGCGCCAGGGCATCCAGCTTGCCATCAGGTAACGTCCGCCCCTGACGCAGCGCCTCAATAACTTCTTCCGGCACACCGTTCATGCCGGCAATGGCCGTATGCGCCGCCATACAGTAAGTGCATTGATTCACATAACTGGCGGACAGCAAGATGACCTGCTTTTCCGCAGCCGAAAAGGATGTTTTGTCAAAAATATCGTTCAAGGCCAGATAGGCTTCGACCGCAGCCGGCGCTTCTGCCATAATCCCGATCAAGTTGGGCACAAAACCGTATTTTTTCTGGGCTGTTTCGACAATAGTTTTGGAATCCTCGGGGGCGGTCTCCGGGGTGTGTATGGTGAACTTTGTCATCATCCTTATCCTTTCCTTGATTTGATCATTGAACCGCTAAAGTGACTCTAGAGTGAATTGTGAATAGATTGACCCATTCACAATTCACTCTAGGCCCTCCCCTCGATATATGCCGGGAGCGCAACACTTCAATGGACCGGACCGCTCCTGACCGATCAAGAAAATGTGAGGAAAATGTTAGTGAGACCTGACCCGGCTCAGAGTGAGCGGGGATCCAGTTCAAATATGCCGTCAATCTCGACGCTCGCCCCGCCCGGCAGGGAACTGCAACCCACGGCCGCCCGGGCATGCTGCCCCCTTTCTCCCAGACACTTCCTGAACAGATCGGACGCCCCGTCGGCCACCCGGGAATGATCCCGAAAATCAGCCGCAGCATTCACATAGACGGTCAGTTTGAGACAGGACTGCAAATGGTCCAGATCTCCCCCACAGGCGATTTTAAGTTGCAAGAACAGGTTCAGGGCGCAAAACTCAGCCGCCTTGATCCCCTCCTCTAGACTTACTTCCTGCCCTACGGCGCCACGATAAACCAGCTTGCCGTTCCACTTACAGGTCTGTCCGGAAACATAGACCAAAGCGCCATACCTGCTATAGGCCACATAATTGCCCACCGGACCGTTTCTTTCCGGCAGGGACAGGCCAAGTTTTCGCAGTTTTTGTTCCACTTGGGACATTGTTACCAATTTTTCCCTGGTATTATGGTCACCCCACGCTGGAGCCACAATATTTCGGTTTTTATTTCGGGCATTTTTCGTTTTCCTGGGGAGGGGTTGTACGGATTTTTGGGGTTGGATCGACATAGACGTCTTGGCCGTCGATTTTGACGTTATAGACG
>MDSW01102585.1_pt1 | contig 64485 bp, 68 predicted proteins | sample 811171 | NCBI WGS metagenome assembly MDSW01 (sample SAMN05326641, study PRJNA326480) | marine metagenome | isolation source: seawater | place: Atlantic Ocean: North West | collected 2012
ACCTGCTGCCATTGCTGCTTTCGAATCAGTGCAACCAGCAAGTCCGCCTTCTTTTTCTTGTCCACCGGACACACCAGCTGCTCAACCAGGCTGGCGGTGGAATTCGCCGGTGCGACAGAGATCTCCAGCGGATTGTGTACCAATGTTTTTGCCAGTTTACGAATGTCGTCGGAAAAGGTGGCGGAAAACAGGATGGTCTGCCGCTGCTTGGGCAGCACGGCAATAATTCGGCGAATATCATGAATGAAGCCCATGTCCAGCATGCGATCCGCTTCATCCAGCACCAGCACCTCCAGTTGCTTGAACCTCACCGCGTTCTGGTTGTACAGGTCCAGCAGGCGCCCCGGAGTGGCCACCAAGATATCCACCCCTTTACGCAATTTCATCATCTGCGGGTTAATCTTCACACCGCCAAACACCACCGCCGAACGCAACGGCAGATTGGCACCATAGAGGGCCACGTTTTCCGCCACCTGAGCCGCCAGTTCACGGGTAGGGGTCAGTATCAGGCAACGCACCTGATTGGCCTGCGCCCGCTGACCGCTGGACAGGCGTTGCAGAATAGGCAAGGTGAAACCCGCGGTTTTGCCGGTGCCGGTCTGGGCGGCCGCCATCACATCCTTGCCTTCCAGCACCGGCGGAATGGCTTTCAACTGAATGGGAGACGGGGTTTCATAGCCCTGATCGGCCACAGCGCTCAGGATGGGGGCAGACAGGCCCAGTGAAGCAAAACTCATTAGGTGATCCATATAGTGATGGGTGCCGAACGGCGGTGTGGCAGAGTACAGGAACCGTCCACCATATACCATAGTGAGCATAGCCCCTTTCTTTCGATGACGCTGCCCGCGCCGTTAATCGGGGCACCGAAAGGGAAGGTATTCCGCTGCATGCTGCCGATAGCGTTCGATCTCTCTGACTTCGGCCTGCAGAAAGTCGGCAATGGCATTGCGAAACGCTGAATGTGCAATCCAATGCCAGGACTGGGTCGCCACCGGTTCAAATCCGCGCAACAGTTTGTGCTCCCCCTGGGTACCCGGGTCGAAACGCTGCAACCCCTGTTCGATACAGAACTCAATGCCCTGGTAAAAACAAGCCTCAAAATGCAAACAGTCCACATCCTGTAACGCCCCCCAATGGCGGCCATACAAGGTGGTTCTGTCATAAAAACAAATAGCCGCCGCTATCAGCCGCTGATCACGTATGGCCTGTACCATCATGATCTGCCGCCCAAGATCTCGACCGATGCGCAGAAAAAAGTCCAGGGTCAGGTAGGGGGTCATACCACGCTCATGATAGGTATTACAATAACAGGCATAAAACTCAATCCAATCCGACTCGCTCAGCTCAGTCCCCAACTTGCGCACCAGACTGACCCCCTGCTCGGCCACCTTGGCGCGCTCCCGACGCATGGACTTACGCTTGCGGGACTTCATCTGCCCGAGGAAATCGTCAAACCCCTGATAGCCCTGGTTGAGCCAGTGGAACTGGGTATCACGCCGCACCAGAGCCTCGTCATCCTGCAGCGGCAGATCCTCCCCCTGAGCGAACAAGAGATGCCAACTGGATGCCATGCCCCCAGCCAACGCCGCTTTAATATAATCTGCCGCACATTGCCAGGCCAGGGCGGCATCTGTACCCGGCTTTACCCACCAACGGGGCCCCAGGCTAGGTGTAAACGGAATCGCAGACACCCATTTCGGATAGTAGGGCAGCCCATGTCGGTGATAGGCATTGGCCCAGCTCTGGTCGAAAACGAATTCCCCCCAGGAGTGGGACTTCTTGTATAACGGCAGATAAAACACCGCCTGATCAGCGGATTCAATCCACAGGTGGGTGGGCTGCCAACCCTGAGACGGGCTCACACAAGCGGTCTCTTCCAATGCCCTCAGAAAAGCAGCATTAAAAAACGGGTTTTGATCCGGCACGCTCAGCGCCTGCTGTATTTCTGCCGGCAAATCCACAAAACGCTGCTCAATGTGTACCCGCATTGATTACCACCTGATCAATTAGCCCCCCATTGTAAAGCGGACATAACAATTTAGTTGATCTTTCCCTCAAACATGGTACTAAATTACAGAAGGAAGAGAATCATCCAAAAACAAAAAGGTAATAAGCACAATGTACGCAGGGATTGCACAACCAGTAGCGGTGTCAGTGGCATCGAGAGGATGGAGTTATGAGCTTATTCCAGAACAAATCGGACTACTTTCTGAAAGGTGAGGACCAGTTGGATGTCTTTCACCTGGGGGCCCATGGCTGCGATGTCATGTTCAGCCGATATGAAGCGGGCACCGAAGTCAACGCCGCCACCAATCCCAATCATTCAAAATGCCTGGTGATTCAGGGCCGACTCAAAGTGCGGTTTCACGACCAAGACTGTTACTACACCACTGGCGACTGGTTCGAAATACCCAGTCACACTGAATACGATATCTCCTACGAATCCGACTGCTCCATTATCGAGTTCTGGTTTGACGCTCCCCGTACTGCCTGAGCGATCCCCGGGGGCCAGCAGCTTGCCTGCGTGGCGCGCACTGCGCTATGCTGCGCCAGCGAGGAGTTCGTCATGGAAAAGCCTTTTTCTCAAGCCTGTGAAAACAACAAGCAACCGATTCTGGCGGTGTTACGTCAGTACCTGACCACACCCGGCAGCTTGCTGGAAGTGGGCAGCGGCACCGGTCAGCACGCTGCCTATCTATCGGCCCAGCTCCCCTATATTCACTGGCAACCCACCGATGTTGCAGAACATCTGCCCGGTATTCAACAATGGTGCCAGGAAGCGGATCAGCCGAACCTGGCAGCGCCCATTGCCTTTGATGTTACCCAGAAAATGCCTTGCCCTGCCCCACACGACCACCTGTTTTCCGCCAACACGCTGCACATTATGAGCTGGGAAGCTGTTGAATCTTTTTTCAACCTGCTGCCAAACCTGGTTAAACCATCCGGATACGTATTTTTTTATGGCCCGTTCAAGTATCGGGGCCAGTACACCAGCCCCAGCAATGCCGACTTCGATGTCTGGCTAAAACAGCGTGCGCCCCATCAGGGTATTCGCGATTTTGAAGCCATTGCCGAGCTGGCCGACCAAGCAAAGCTGGATCTGCTGGAAGATGTCAGTATGCCTGCCAATAACCAGACTCTGGTATGGAAAAAACGTACGCACAGCTGACGGCGGCGCCCGTAAAACTCTATACTGACCCGCTTAATACCGGTATGCTACCTTGACTATTCATCCGAACAAAAACCATTCAGAGCCAAGCAATTGACAGAACCAACAAGCAACATGACGGAAACCGTTAGTAAAGAAGTACAGCCCACACTGCGTTTTAAAGAACTGAAGCTGGAACCCACCTTACAGCAGGGCATTGATGATCTGGGTTTCGAATTTGCCACCCCCATTCAAGCCCTGTCCCTTCCCCACAGCCTGCAAGGCAAGGACGTCATCGGTAAAGCCCAAACCGGTACCGGTAAAACGGCGGCGTTTCTGATCACCGTTATCAATCGCCTGCTGAAGGAACCGGAACAGGAAGAACGCTACAACGGCGAACCCCGCGCTCTAATCCTGGCGCCCACCCGGGAGCTGGCCATGCAGATTGAAAATGACGCGCAGACCCTGGTGAAGCACACCCCCCTGAGCCTGCTGAGCATCGTTGGCGGCATGGACTACCAGAAACAACAAAAGCGCCTGCACAATGAAATCATCGACATTGTAGTGGGGACGCCGGGCCGACTGATCGACTTTGTGCGCAAAAAGGATCTTTTTCTCAGCGAAACGGAAATTCTGGTGATCGACGAAGCCGATCGCATGTTGGACATGGGTTTCATTCCCGATGTTAAACGCCTGATTCGGGAAACCCCTTTCAAGGAGTACCGGCAGACCCTGATGTTCAGTGCAACCTTTACCCAGGACATCATGAACCTGTCGTCCAGCTGGACCATCGACGCTCAGCAGCTGGAAGTGGAGTCGGATACCGTCGCTGCCGACACGGTCGACCAAAAAGTCTATATCGTGACCACCGATGAGAAGTTCGCGTTGCTCTACAACCTGATCATGCAGAATCAATTGGAGCGGGTGATGATCTTTGCCAATCGGCGGGATGAAACCCGTGACCTGACGCACAAGCTGCGGGACTATGGCATCAAATGCGCCACCCTGTCCGGGGACGTGCCCCAACATAAACGCATCAAGGTGTTGGAAGGCTTCCGTGAAGGCAATATTCGGGTGATGGTCGCCACCGACGTGGCCGGGCGCGGTATCCACATCGAAGGCATCAGCCATGTGGTCAATTACTCCCTGCCGGAAGACCCTGAAGATTACGTACACCGAATTGGCCGCACCGGACGGGCGGGAAAAACCGGTACCAGCGTCAGTTTCGCCTGTGAAGAGGATGCCTTTCAGTTGCCTGCCATCGAGGAGCTACTGGGCTGCAAACTGGACTGCAGGCAACCGGAACCCGAATTGTTGCAGACCATACCCGAACCGGAGGTCTCCCCGGAACGGGAACGCCAGCGCCGCAGCCATCAGCACAATCAGCGCCGCAACCGGCGGCCGCCACGCCGCTCCAATAATGGTTGAGCAACGGGGAGCCCCACGGCTCCCGCTCAAACAGGCTTTTCCGCATACACCTTGATGCTCGCCACCTTGTTGGCGGCCAACCGGATTCCCGGCTCAACCATCGGTCGCAACAAGTGGCTCGTCAACTGCCCCCGGTTCAAGGTCAACAGTGCCTGCCATAACCCCATGCGAATATTCAACTCATCCTGTGCCAAACCACGCAACATGGATGCATCGTAATCCAGCTGTGAACGTACGCTCACATTCATCAAACCAGAGCCGGCGATAGTCTGCAGATAGCGGTCACGATCCAGCGCTTTCGCCGCCGCCGGGCTCTTCAGCGCCACCAGTCTGCGCAGCCAGCCGGGAAGCGGCGCCATCACCAGATCCGTCAACAGCATCTTGCCACCGGGTTTCAGCACCCGATGAACTTCTGCAAAGACCTGCTCCTTTTCCGGTGACAGGCTCACCACACAATTGGAAATCACCCAGTCCACAGAGCTGCTTTCCACCGGCAGTGACTCAATCAACCCCTTGCGTATTTCCGCAATATGATCCAGCCCTGCCGCGGCCACGTTGGCGCGTGCTTTTTCAATCATCGCCCCGGTCATATCCACTCCGATCACCTTGCCGTTTGCACCGACCCGCCTTGCCGCCAGAATCACATCCAGGCCCGCGCCACACCCCAGGTCCAGCACCGAGCCTCCCTCATTGAGTGTTCCCATCGCCAATGGGTTTGCGCAACCAAAGCTGCTGTCTATGGCATCCTGCGGGATTGCCGTCTGATCCTCCTGGTCGTAGCCAAATTCCGTTTCAAGCTGGTGGGCACAAAAGCCGCCGGACTGAGACAACTTGGCTTCATATTCCTGGCGCACCGACTCGCGGTGGCCGAACGTCACATCGGTTTGTTTCATAATGCTGATCTCCTTTCAGTAGATGAACTCGCAGTAAATAAACTCGCAGTGAACAAACCCGGCCCAATATTGTTTTATTGCGCAATTATGCAAATATAATAACGACAGAAGCCGTTAACAGCAGGATGTCACCCCGGTTACCGGACAGCACCGCTCCAGGGCATCGGCACACTGGCGTAATGCCTTGACTACAGAGACGGTATTGAGCCGGTAATATACCTCCCGCCCCTGTTTTTCGGCAGACAGGATACCAGCACGTTTCAGTTGGCTGAGATGACGGGATACCACTGACAGGTCCACCGTGCAATCTTCCGCCACTTGGGACACCGTGCAGGGGTTCGGGGAGCTTGCCAACCGCAACAGGACCTGAATACGGGAAGGGTCCGACAGCGCTTTAAAAAAGTCCGTTCCCAATTCATCGACGATGGCATTCAACTCAGACATAAGTACTCTTCCGATAACAACAATCCAAGCATGCATACATTTGCACAATTATGCAAGCATTTTGTGCCGACCCACAAAAAAAGCCCGGCACACCGGGCTTTCTCAGGCTACGCAACGGGCAACAATCAGGCTGGCTGAAAGGGATCGCCCCATTCCTGCGCCAGAGCCTCGCGCAGCGCAACCACCCGCTCATTACCGATTCGATTGGACAACGAGCTTTCGATTTCGCGCAATGCGCTCACCGTTGCCCCACCCACTTCTTTACCCTGTTCGGTGTAAACCACCACTTTGGCGCGACGATCTGTCGGATCCGGCTGCAGAGTGAGATAGCCCAACTCAACCATTTCATTGATCGTCTGATGAATTGCCTGGCGGGTTACACCAACCCGCGATGCGATCTCGGAAGGACGGGTAACACCTTCGCTGATATTCACAAACACCAGGGATTGAGCACGGGTGATGCCAGGCCAGCCCTGCTTCTTCAAAGCGTTCTGTAAGCCTTCATCGGCCCAGTAAAAGGCTCGCATGAACAGTTGAGCCAGATTTGTTTCAATAGTGCTTTGTCCAAATTCAGACATACTTCAAACCCTTTCGTTGCTACCTTGATTACTAAAAACGGATTCTTGCTTGATCGAGGTGATCAAGGCATCTTTTTCCAGCCATAATTGATTTACCCATTCCTGGAATTCAGCGCGGAAAGCGGGATCACTCTCGTAATCTCCACGACTGAACTGCGCGGGAATCGGCCGTTCAATAATGTGTACCGTCAGGCGATGGACCCGACCACAGAGCAAATCCCAAAAACCAATGGCTTTGTCGTGATACACAATCGTTACGTCCAGCATGGAACGTAACTGCCCCCCCATAGCGGACAACACAAACGCAATCCCTCCGGATTTCGGCTTTAATAAATGCTGGTAGGGAGATCCCTGCGCATCGTGTTTCGCTGTCGTAAATCGAGTGCCTTCCAGAAAGTTCATCACCGATACCGGCAGTTCCTTGAATTTTTCACAGGCCTTGCGGGTGGTTTCCAGATCCTTGCCTTTCATCTCGGGATGCTTGAGCAAAAACTCTTTGCTATAGCGTTTCATGAACGGAAAATCCAATGCCCACCAGGCAACCCCCATCAAGGGAACCCAAATCAATTCCTGCTTGAGGAAAAATTTGAGCATGGGAATTCGGCGATTGAATACCTTCTGCAGGATTAGAATGTCACTCCAGCTCTGGTGATTACAGCTCACCAGATACCAACCGTGATAATGCAGATCCTCCGCTCCACGCAGATCAATGCGGATTCTGCCTGATAGAGACAGGATGAGGCTGTTTACCGCCATCCAGTTTTCCGCAATCTTGATCATCACCCACGCGCAAACGCGTCCCCATGGTTTAATGGGGATCAACAACCTAAAAAGGGTCACGACTAACAACGGCACTATTGAAATCAGGGTATTCAGTGCCATAAACAAAAACGCCAGCAAACCTCGAAGCGGGGCTGGCAAAAAAGACAACATGCCCTTTCTTACTCCCAAACAAAATTGCCGCTCTCTGACGACAAAGCCACCAGGGCTCCGCTGTGCGGCGCGACCAGCCGCTCACCCCTTAGTAAAGAGGCCGCACATTATGCCACAACCGACCGAAAACTGAACTGCGAATTTGGCGGGATTTGTGTCCTTTTCGGACACCTAATTGCAAAAATGGACACCTATTTACCAAAACCAGTTGGGCTAGCCCCAGTGGCCCTACAGTCACAGATATCACGGCCCGATAAGGCGCACCGATAGAAACGGTCACCGGGTCGTTGTTATCGTTATTTACAAACGACTTTTAGCTAAACTGACTCGGTTTGGATAAAATCCACCACCAACCCTGGATACTGAGGCCATCTGCGTAAAAGACCGACACATAAATAAACCTAACTGCCTATATCTGTGGTGAATCTTCGACTATATTTAATGGTGAAAGGAGTCAAATTTGAGTTAATTCATTGGTTTACAGGGATCACGTAATGTCCTTATGCGAACAACTCGCTAGGGTGTCATTTTTCCAATCCAAATAATTCGCAGGCACAACGCAGGTAACTACATGAAGGTTGATTTCAAGCACTTTTCTCCCATCCTGATCACCTGTATGTTTCTGGCTCCCGGCATTGCGGTTGCAGACAAATTTGATGACGCTGTCAACGAATACATTAAGGGATACAAAGAGTGTACTGAGGCCAACACCCTGCGTACTTCCGACCTGCCCGCCGCCAAGCGCAAGTTCGACGTGTATCTGAAGCACCTGGACCGCGCTAAATCCATCGACTCCACCATACTAAGTACCACCCAACGTGACATGGATTCCAACCTGCGCTACTGCGAGCGGGTGGAAGTCAATATCAAGCGCGCCGAGGCCACGCCGATTCTGGAAAAAGGATTCACCTATTGTGATACCGCTAAAGAATCCCTTAAAAACGGCGATGTACCCAGTGCTAAAAGCAATATGGATGAGTACAAACGCTATCGTGACGATGCCATGATCATTACCGATAGCATCATGGAAGTATTCGCCCTCGCCTCCAAGGTCAGGGCCTGCTCCCGAGTGGAGGAAAAGCTGGCAGAAGCCATGAAAGAAGAGAACGCCCTGGTGGAGAAGATGAATGCGGCTATCCAGGGTTACCAAACTGTGTTGAGCGAATGCGAAAAGGCCAAAACCACCATTTCCTCGCCCAAATTCAGCCTGGACAAGCTCGATGACGTCAATGCCATGATGAACGAAGCCGCCAAGGCCAAGAAAACGGCCCGCCAAAATACCGAGGCTTTCACCATCCTGAAGGAACAGCCCACCCGTCCGCAAAGCCAGGAACTGCAAAAACTGGTGGACAGTTCTGCACAGTGTGAAGGTCAAACTTCGGAATACATTCGCACCGCCACCAAGAACCGGCGGGCTCTTGAAAAAGATATCGAAGACGGAGTTGCCACCCTACGGGCGGCTCAAGAGGCTTGTGAATCAGCCAAAAAACTCAGCAACCGTTTTGTTGCCGAGGCCGACATCAGTAAGGCAGAAGCCAGCTATAACAATTCAGCAGCGTTGAAGGGCAAAGTGACCAACGATGCCAAACTGATCGCAACGGTAAAACAATATCCCAGCTGGAGTTCAAGCAATCAGTTTTCCAAGCTTATGAACAGCACGGAAAGCTGTCAGAAATCCACTGCTGCCAGCATCAAAAAAGAAAAAGCGGCGTTTGCCCAGCAGCAGCGACAAGACAAGCAAAACGCAGCCCGCCAGGCTGAGCTGGAAAAGGAGCGGCAACGGCTGGCAGAGGAGAAAGCGCGCAAAGAAGCCGAAGAGGCCCAAAAAATAGCCGCCCAGAAAAAGGCAGAGGAAGAAGCACGACGCAAAGCAGAGGCCGAAGCCCGGCGCGCAGCAACGTTAAGCGACGTACCTGATGATGTTGAATTCAATGACGATGAGTTTGGTGACTTTGGCGATGACGACGACGACCGCGGAGGCTGGACCGAACTGGTGAAATAGCATCCTCGCCGACCTGAATAAAAAAAAGCCCGCGTCTTGGCGGGCAAAGGACTACAGAGGGAAACTGTCCAATTTTGTTTTTCGTTATTAGGTGGTAACCGGAATTAATAAAATCCGAAATTATCCACTTCCATATCCATCAAACTATCCAAACCAGCGTTCACTGTGTCCACCAGGGACTTGGTGCGCGGCAATATACGTTTGAAGTAGAATTTCGCAGTCTGCACCTTGGCTGTGTAGAAGCCTTCTTCAGAGGTACCGGCCGCAAGTTGCTCCTTCGCCGCTTTTGCCATTACCGCCCAGAAATAAGCCAGCGTAATATAACCACTGTACATCAGATAGTCTACCGCAGCTGCACCGATCTCTTCCTGGTTAGCCATGGCACGCATGCCGATCTGCGTGGTCAAATCGCCCCACTCTTTGTTCAATGTGGCCAGCGGTTCAATGAACTCCGCAATCTCTGCGTTATCATCGTTCTCTTTACAGAATTTATGCACGATCTTGGTGAAGTTTTTCAGCAAACCACCTTGTGTCAGCATTACCTTACGACCAAGCAAATCCAATGCCTGAATACCGGTTGTGCCTTCATAAAGGGTCGCAATACGCGTATCACGAACGATCTGCTCCATTCCCCACTCACGAATAAAGCCATGACCACCGAACACCTGAACCCCGTGGTTGGCTGCTTCCAATCCGGTTTCGGTACAGAATGCCTTGGCAATGGGTGTGAGGAACGCCATCAAATCATCAGCCAGCTTCTTGGCTTCTTCGTCTGCACCATGCTCGACGATATCACCCTGCATGGACAGATAGTACAACAGGGCACGACCGCCTTCGGCGAACGCTTTCTGAGTCAACAGCATGCGCCGCACATCAGGATGCACGATGATGGGATCCGCTTCTTTATCTGGTGCTTTGGGTCCGCTCAGTGCACGCATGGCCAAACGTTCTTTGGCATAGGTCAATGCACCCTGATAGGAACCTTCCGCTGCCGCAACGCCCTGCAGGGCGGTACCGATTCGCGCCGTGTTCATAAACGTGAACATACAGTTCAAACCGCGGTTCGGCGGGCCGATCAAATAACCTTTGGCACCTTCAAAATTCAAGACGCAGGTGGCGGAGGCCTTGATCCCCATCTTGTGTTCAATAGAGCCGCAGCTGACGCCGTTGGCTTCACCCAGGCTGCCGTCTTCGTTCACGTTAACCTTGGGAACGATAAACAGAGAAATACCTTTGGTGCCTTTGGGGGCATCAGGCAGACGAGCCAGCACAATGTGGATGATGTTATCCACCATGTCATGATCACCGGCGGAGATAAAAATCTTGGTACCACTGATGGAATAGGAACCATCGGCATTGGGTTCGGCTTTAGTGCGCAGTATGCCCAGGTCCGTACCGCAATGGGGCTCAGTCAGGCACATGGTACCGGTCCACTCACCACTGATCAGTCGGGTCAGATACTGCTCTTTCTGTTCGGTGGTTCCATGGGATTCCAAAGTTTTGATGGCACCGTGGCTCAGTCCGGGATACATGCCCCATGACCAGTTGGCGGTACCCACCATTTCGCTCATGACAATGCCCAGAGAGTTAGGCAGGCCCTGGCCACCTTCATCAATGGGGGCGCTCAAGGCAGGCCAGCCACCTTCCACGTACTTCTGATAGGCTTCTTTAAAACCTTTCGGCGTAGTGACGACACCATTGTCGAAACCACAGCCTTCTTCATCGCCGGTGCGATTGATGGGCGCCAGCTCGTTTTCACAGAATTTGGCACCCTCTTCCAGGATGGCATCGATCAGATCACGGTTGACTTCTTCGTCACCACGCAAGGCCTTATAGTGGTCTTCCAACTTCAAGACTTCATGCATGACAAACTGGATATCACGTCTGGGAGCTTTATATTCTGGCATTGCTTTACCCTCTTGTGCCCATGTACAAAATGGGCTTCATTATCGACAACGTTCCGCCCGCCACTGATTTGGCCAGGCATAAAATTGCAATGAAAAACACTCTTGCTGCGCTGGAATCAGCACTTGGTCGGGTACAGGATGGTACCTGAACCATTCAAACAAGCGTTAGAATTTTTCGCGACCAATCAGTCAAGCGCCCCTCATACTAAATGACGGGTGGGCGATAAAATCCAATTCTGAGCACACAGTGCAGCATTGCTAAACAATAGTTTCAAACATATGTTTGATTTCGTCAATGTGGATTTACACAAATCCTCAACAATTGCCCTAATGCAGGGGGAGATTGGCCATCAATCGACCATTCAATTCGTAAGAGAGTGGGGGGATCTGACAGGCGCGCCCGCTGTCAGGCAATCACGTCCAGAAAGCCGCTTTTACCGTAGGGGTTTTGCGGGTCTACCAGGCCAAGTTGGTTGGCCTGCTGAATAAGCCCGCTAGAGCCAAGTAAAATTTTCTCCAGTTCCTCGCGGGCATTGCGGGGTTGTTCCTCCTGAACCTCCGTATCATCCTCTGATTCAGATTCCGTATCTTCTGCTGCAGTGGCCTGCACCAGTGACGGTGGTTCCCTGGGTTCACGCACCGGCTGTGCCGATTCGCCCTCTTCCACCTCAGGTTCATTGCGGGATTTCTCTTGCTCCTCTGCCTTACGCGCCTCTTCCTGGGCAGTCTGTTCTGCCTGCACCGCGCGCAATTCAGCCTCTGCCTTAATTTCCATCTGGGCGGCTTCTGCCGCCACCCGGCGATCCTGGGTTGAAGGCTCAGCGGGAGCCAGGGCAGCAGCCCGGATGATACGGGCTTTTTCAATAGTGGCCTGGGGGTTTCCGGCAACCGGTGAAGTGCTGATGCTGACTTCACCTCCTGTCGCATAGTTACGCCCATCGGGGCCACGGGAATACTGGAAGCTGGGGCTGCCCGCATAACGGCCGCCGATGGCAGCGTGCGCGGCTTCGTGTACCCGAACTTCGCGATCCCGGGCTTTCAGCTGATCAATCACCACCTGGTCTTCTTCCGATAGCCCCTGGCGCGCCTCCGCGCTGGATTTCTCAGCAGGGCGAGCGTCCTGCCGATCCACATCCCGCTCGTTGTTTGAATCGGAGTTCTGCAGGGCCTTCTCATCGCCGGGTATCGATGCGCTTACCGGTGCAGGAGTGGCAAAGAACTGTTGATTTTGGCTGGGGGCATTCTTTTGGCCCTCTGCAACCGGGGGAATGTCGGCACGCACCCGATCCTGCTCCAGCCCATTGGAAGAGGCTGAGCTGGCATAGGCTGCCACATTAGTGACATTGGGTTGTGCCGGCTGGATCTGCATGGCGTTACCCTTCAGACCTCAATATCGATAATGCTGCCCATGGTGTCACTGGCGGTTTGCACTACCTTGGCTGATGCCTGCACCTGCAACTTGCTCTGCAGTAAGCTCACTGCAGACTCGGTCAAATCCGTTGCAGGATCTTCAGACGTAGCCACTTGCGCCACCTGGGCACTGGCTTTATTCATCTCCGACAATCCCTTTTGGATGCCGGCGACGCCGTTGTTTAACACTGATCCAATCACCATAACTGCATTCCTCTGAAGGCGATTATACCACCGGGCCAAGGCCCGGTTTGCGGGCCCACTTCCGGCTCATGTACAAGTATAGTGTGGATTTTCAAATTGTGCACAAATCAATCAACGCCGCGTTTACAAGCTACTGATTCTGCAGGATTTAGCGGGCCTGCAATATTAAAAAACTATATACAGGGTCACTGTAATAGCAAATCAATATCAATTAGCTGCGCTAACGCCTCTTTATCTGCCTGAGGCCCATGGGGAATCACCCCAAGACAGGGCGCTGGCAGCATGCTTTTCAGGGTATTGATGTTTTCCTGAACTTTGGCTGCCTCCGGATCAATGCCGTTGGCCACCCACCCTGCCAAGGGCAATCCCGCCGCCGCAACGGCCTGTGCCGTGAGCAGGGCATGATTGAGACAGCCCAGGCGCACCCCCACCACCAGAATCACCGGCAGCTCCAGCTCTTTTACCAGATTACCCAGTGTTTCCCGGTGATTCAGCGGTACCAGCCATCCACCGGCACCTTCCACCAGGGTGACGTCTGCCGGCGTCATAAGGGCTCCGCGTATCAACCCCGCCAGCCGATCCACCGATAACGTTCGGCCTTCTTCTTCAGCCGCAAGGTGCGGCGCAATGGCAGACTTCAGTGCAATGGGGTTAATTTGCTGATAAGGCAACGCCACGGTCATGGCCGCCTGCAATTTAAGAGCATCATCGTTGCGCAACTCCCCGTCAACCTGCTCACATCCCGCAGCCAGTGGTTTCAAGGCTAACGTACTGAGGCCTTTTTGTTTCAGTGCTTCCAGCATCAGCACAGTAACAAAGGTTTTGCCCGCATCGGTGTCGGTACCGGTGACAAAGAATCGCTTTTTCACGGGATACTCCTGTTGCTCAATAGTGGATTAGACGTTTCGTAACGGCTCAGGAAAGAGAAGGCTTCTGCAACGCGACCACCACATAGTGCCAACTGGCAGGCAGCATTCCCTGGTGGTTACGAAAGTGTTCGTAGTTGCTCATCATCTGGAAAACGGTTTTCTTGCCGGTAAGCGACTGCGCGCGGTTATTGGTGACCTGATGGGCACCCAGCGTTTTCAGTTCCCGGGTCAGTTCACGCACAGTTTCGTAAAACGCCACATCCAGCTTTTCCTGCAATACCTGCAACTGAAAAGGCGAAGCCTGAATGAGGTCTTTCAGTGCACTTACCGCCAGAAAGTCATTAACATGATGGAACCGGCTTTCCGCCTTTTCCCAACTCAGCTTTAATTCGCGCAGCGTATTTTCCACTGGCATTGAAAAGACAAAGCGACCTCCCGGGCGCAGCAGGGTATAAACATCCTGCAACACCTTTCCCAGGTCGTCGCACCATTGCAACGCAAAACTGCTGAACACCAAATCGAATTGTTCCGCTTCGAACGGTAAGTTCTCGGCATCACCGCACACAAAATCCTGAATCACTCCGTCACCGTCATTGCGCCGGGCCACGTTCAGCATTCCGGGCGCCAGGTCCAGTGCCGTAATGTGTTGTGCAAACGGTGCCAAGGCCATGGTCAAGACACCGGTACCGCAGCCAATATCCAGCGCCGCATTAAACGTTGCCGGCTGCGCGGCCAGCACAGCCAACATGGCCTGTCCCACCTGACGTTGCACATGGGCCACACTGTCATAGCGGAACGCCGCCCGGCTGAACGACAAAGCAATGGCTTTCTTGTCCACCGTCATAATAACTGTTGCTCCCGCAGGAAATCCGTGCAGGCCGCAATAAACAGATCCGGTGCGGACAGGAAAGGCAGATGGGCAACCCCTTTAATAACCGCGGTATGAGCGGCCGGTTGCAAATCACCTACAGCGTCGCTCACGCCCACCGGAATCAGGTGATCCCGCTCGCCAAACAGGTGCAGGGTGGGGCATTGAATTCGCTGCAGATCCTGGCGCAGATCAACCGCCTGCAGGATTTCCAATCCACAGCGCAACGCTTTCTGGGCGGGGATACCATGAAAATACACCAGTTCTTTCAAGGCACGAATATCGTCTTTGATGCGTTCACTGCCTTTACACTGCAACGACAGGAAGCGAATGAGCGTGCCCTCTGCATCTTCCAACAGCACCCGCTGGAAGGCCTTCAGGACCTCCTCCTTCATTGCCAATGGCCATTGGCCATCGGCCACAAATTTCGGTGTGGAAGCCACCGTGATCAGGCCCGCCACCCGCTCGGGAAACTGGCTGGCGGTGCGCATCGCTACCATGCCGCCCAAAGACCACCCCAGCCAAACTGCCTTGGCTGGTGCAACCGCCAGCACATGCTCCACCAGATAATCCAGGGTATACTCACCCCCGGGCATGGGGCTGCGTCCCAGTCCGGGCAGATCCACCACCGTCACCTGAAAATGCTCCAGCAACGCGGGCATAACTTCGTCCCACACCAGGCTGTGCATGCCCCAGCCGTGCAGCACAATCAGTTCCGGTGGGTTATCCATATTACCGGTGCAACGGTAGCGGTCGTGATAAAGCGTTAAGCCCATATTAATCATCGTCTCCTGCCGGATGTGCTTGCAGTGCGCGGCCCAGCACACCCAGCAATAAATCAATTTCCTGTTCACTGTGATCAGCGGTGAGCGTAATGCGTAAACGGGCACTGCCCGCCGGCACCGTCGGTGGCCGAATGGCCCCCACCAGAACCCCTTGCTGTAAAAGCCAATCACTCATTTGTAATGCGCGCGCTGAATCGCCCACCAACAATGGCTGGATTGCCGTTTGCGAGGGCATCAGGGGCAATGCAAGCTGCGCCGCACCCTGCGTAAATCGAGAGATCAAGCCCTGGAGTTTTTCCATCCGCCAGGATTCGGATTCCAATAGCGACACGCTCGCCAGCGATGCAGCTGCCACCGACGGTGGCATGGCAGTGGTATAGATATAGGGACGGGCTGCCTGAATCAGAAACTCAATCAAATCCGCACTGCCGGCCACAAAGGCGCCAAAACTCCCCAGCGCCTTTCCCAGTGTGCCCATGTAGATCGGAACCTGCCGACTGTCGAGCCCATACTCAGCCAAACAACCATGGCCTTTGCCCAACACCCCCAGACCATGGGCATCGTCCACCATCAACCAGGCATCATGCTGTACACACAGATCGGCGATATCCGGCAACGGGGCAACGTCACCATCCATACTGAACACCGAGTCCGTCGCCACCAGCACCCGGCCGGTGGCTTGCTGCAAACGCTGCTGCAAGCTCCCTGGGTTGTTGTGATGATAACGTTGCAGTCGACCGCGGCTCAGTTGGGCACCATCCAACAAGGATGCATGGTTCAGCTTGTCTTGCAGTACCGTGTCGCCCCGCTCCAGCAATGCACTGATGACACCGACATTGGCCATGTAGCCGGTGGAAAACAATAAAGCACGCGGGCAACCGACCCAGTCCGCCAGCCGCTCTTCCAATTCATGGTGAACCGCGCTGTGCCCGATCACCAAATGGGATGCACCACTGCCAAAGCCATATCGCTCAGCGGCCCGCTGACTGGCTGCGATCACCTGTGGGTGATTGGCCAGGCCCAGATAATCGTTGCTGCAAAAATTCAGCACACTGCGACCATCGCACTGCACCCGCGCCTGTTGCGGGGATTGCAGCAGCCGGCGTTGACGGTATAAATGCTGCTGGTGCCGCTCCTGCAGTCGCCGCGCCAGCTGGAACGGATCACTCATCGCCTTGACCAACTCCCGCCGGTCAGTGGCTCATTTTGGGACAGTCTTTATGAGGTTCCAAAGCACCATCCCTGCGGCCAGCATCCACGAACAGGTGCGCGTTTTTCTGATGTATAACCGCATCCAACAAAGCGGATTCACTGGCTTCGTCGCTGGCTTCCACTTTGAGGTCCATGGGTTTGATCCCCAGCTTTTTAAACAACTGCATATCGGAAGACGCTTCGGGGTTGCTGGTGGTCAGCAGACGCTCGCCGTAGAAAATTGAGTTGGCACCGGCCATGAAACACAGCGCTTGCATTTGCTCATTCATGGCTTCACGGCCTGCGGACAAACGCACAGAGGATTTCGGCATCAGAATCCGCGCCACAGCGATATTCCGCACAAAGTCGAAGGGATCAAGATCATCCACGTTTTCCAGCGGAGTACCTTCAATCTTCACCAGCATGTTGATGGGAACGCTCTCGGGATGTTCCGGCAGATTGGCCAGTTGCATCAGCAGTCCGGCACGATCACGGGCGGTTTCACCCATCCCCAGAATGCCGCCGCAGCAAACCTTCATACCGGCATCCCGGACATTGGCCAGTGTATCCAGGCGATCCTGATAGGTTCGGGTGGTGATGATGGAATTGTAGTGCTCGGGGGAAGTATCCAGATTGTGGTTGTAATAATCGAGACCGGCATCGGCCAGACGCTGGGCCTGATCCTGATCCAGCATGCCCAATGTCATACAGGTCTCCATCCCCAGGGATTTCACCTGCTTCACCATGTCCAGCACATAGGGCATATCCTTCTCACGGGGGGAACGCCATGCGGCCCCCATGCAGAAGCGGCTTGCACCGGAGGCTTTGGCTTCCCGCGCCTGGGTCAGCACATTCTGAATCTCCATCAGTTTTTCTTTTTCCAGCCCGGTATTGTAGTGGCCGCTTTGCGAACAGTATTTACAGTCTTCGGGGCAGGCACCGGTTTTGATACTCAGTAATGTGCTGATCTGCACCGCATTGGGATCATGGAATTGACGGTGAACCGTCTGCGCCTGAAACAACAGGTCGTTGAATGGCAGGTCAAACAGCGCCTGAATTTCTTTCAGGGTCCAATCGTGGCGGACGGTTTCCACTGGAATCTGCGGTGCGGTCATGGTGTGGCCTCGTGGTTGGATTTTTTATGGCGACGGTGTCTCTTTGATAACGGCCTGTCGCTTGCCCATGGGTAATAACTGAGCATCTTATCGGCTCAACCACCATTGTCAACTTGCACATTGATTCAAAAGTTTACAAATGATTATTTTATAACCTAAGTGTATTTATTTAACCCATTATGTTTTTCTGCCTGCTGTGTCATGGACTCACCCCACCGCTCCAGGATCTGTGCCATCACTGCGCGCAGGATATGCCCTGGAATCAGCACTGCTGTGAGCGCTGTGCCGAGCCCTGGCCTGACCCATTTGAAGGGCTTTGCCAGCAGTGCATCCAGGAGGAGCCTCACTATGACCAGTGCTTTGCCCCCTTCCTCTATCAATTCCCCATAGACCAACTGATCCTGCAGGGCAAAGGCGGAAAACGGGCGGAGCTGCTGTTCAGCCTGGGCCGCCTGCTGGCCGCGCAGTTGCAGGCGCAGCAGGTTACCCGGCCGGACATTATCGTGCCTGTGCCGCTGCACCCCAATAAACAGCGGGAACGGGGATTCAATCAAGCCGGGGTAATCGCCACGCTGGTGGGGCGCAAATTGGGGATACCGGTTAGCCATAACCTGATCATCAAGGTGCGCGAACCCAAACAGCAGAAGTCTCTGTCCCGGTCAGGGCGCCAACACAATATGACCCGGGCTTTTCGCATTCAGCGTACAGTGCTGCAGTCATTGCCATACCCGGTGCAACACATTGCCCTGCTGGATGATGTCATCACCACGGGCAGCACCCTGAATCAACTGGCAAAGCAACTGCGCAGCAGCGGTGTGGAACGAGTGGATGGTTGGGCGCTGGCCAGAGCCGCCAAGCGCAACGTTGCAATGCCCTCTTCCCCAATATGATAGGATGCGCTCTCCGCCAAACCGGATACAGGTGCCATGAGTGAAATCACATTACAGACTGAGCTGCACCCCAACTACGATGAGCTGTCACCGGATCTGGTGATCAGCGCCGTGGAGTCCCTGGGCTTCTGGTCAGACGCCCGGATTTTTCCCCTCAATAGTTATGAAAACCGCGTGTATCAGGTGGGCATCGAGGATGCGGAACCGGTGATCGTCAAGTTTTATCGGCCATTGCGCTGGAGCGATGAGGCCATCCTTGAGGAACACCGGTATTCCCAGGATTTAGCCGATCTGGAACTGCCGGCGGTTGCACCCATGGCTTTCAACGGCACAACGCTGCATTATTTTCAGGGCTACCGGTTTGCTGCCTTTCGGCGCCAGGGTGGGCAGGCTCCGGAGCAGGACGATTTCGATCAACTGCTGTGGCTGGGCCGATTACTGGGGCGCATGCACAAGGTGGGTGGCACCACCCTGTTTAATGCCCGCCCCACCCTCAGCGTCCAGCGTTTGGTCACCGAGCCCGCTCAGTTTCTGCTGGAACATCCTTTTCTTCCGGAGTACCTGAAGCCGCAGTACCGCCAATTGATTGAGGATTTCAGCAGCCGCTTTGCGGATCTGTTTCAGCAAGTGAACCCTCAATGGATACGCTGCCACGGTGATTGCCATATCGGCAATATTCTGTGGCATCGGGAAACCGGGCCCTGGTTTGTGGACTTTGACGATTGTCAAAATGCACCGGCGGTGCAGGATTTGTGGATGTTGCTGGCCGGCAGCCGACAAGAGCAGGTGGGACAGTTCAGCGAATTGTTGGATGGCTACGAAGAATTCAATGACTTCAACCGCCGCGAACTGCAACTGATTGAGCCCCTGCGCACCATGCGCATGATCTACTACGCCGGTTGGTTGGCAAGACGCTGGGATGACCCCGCCTTCACCAGTAATTTCACCTGGTTCAACACCAGTGGATATTGGCAGGAGCACGTATCCAGCCTGCAAGAGCAGCGGCTGTTGCTGGACAGTGAACCTTTTAGCCTGTTCTGAAAAGCCCACACAGCAAAAAGCCCGGCGTGAAAAACCGGGCTTTTTGAGTGGTTCAGGCTACCTGTTTCAAGGCAGGTTCTTCTGGTAAACGATCGTATAAAGTGCGTAGAGACTGCACCGGCCGCCCCAGTTTTTCCCCATCATCGATAAAATGCTTCAACATCAAACGGGTTTGTGGGGCTGTCTTCACAAATTGGAATTTGACATAGGATTCCGCATCCATCGGTGACAGAAATCGCATCATGGGCAATGCCAGTTTCACCCAGAACAGGCTGAACAGGCGCTCGGTCCAGTTCATGCGCCGACCGAATTTCGCCGCCACAATGGCCAGGGCTTCACGGGCCGTGCCCACGGCAAGATCCAGCGAATTGCTGATGCGTAAGCGCCTGAACGACCAGTTTTCCAATTCCAGCAGGGCCACCAGTGGAATCATCATGGCAGAACGATCCGCGTAGATCCGGGAGGCATCCTGCTCGACTTTGACATTGAAGCGCCCCGCCGCCATTGCTCCCATCACACCGGGCAAACGCTCCTCATTACCGGAAAACTCCGCGGGCATCATGGGCAACACCAGATAGGCAACGCCTTCCTTGCCCGCATCCGGGTGGTAATTCGGCAGATCCGGAAGTGGTGTTTGATAACTGATAAAATTAACAATGCCGCACACCACCTGTTCAGCGGGAAAAACACTGAGCACATAATCCCGATCATCCAGATCAGGTTGCAGCATCACCACGGTGGCATCACCAATCTGCTCCCGTAGCTGTTCCAGCCAGCCACCCCGCAAATCTGCCGAAGAAACCGTTAGCCAAACCTGATCCCAATGGGTCTGTTTAAGATCCTCATAGTGAGTGAAAATAGCGTCGGCCTCGAACTTTTCCGCAGCACCAAGACCGCTGCGTCGACACCGATAAAGCGTAAATCCTTTTTCGCATTCTTCTTTGTATTTTTCTTTTACCAAGTAGGACACGGAAGCTCCGCCCCGTTGCAGGAAATGACCATATACCTGCCCGACTGCGCCCGCCCCTACGATTAATGCTGTTACCACGTTGTCAGTCCCTCCGCTAGTGACAGTCCTATGGATATAAACACAGGGTTTGTGGGGTCACAAGCTATTGATTTGGGTTAATGCTGTAATTTTTATATCATGTTGTTCTAATAGCGTTACGCTGAAAACATAAACATATATCCAACCTTACCCTGGTCGCACCACCCAACCAAAAAGAGCACTAACTTATTGTTATGGCTAAAAAAATCAAACTGAAAGAACTATCAGAAGCAGAGAACAAATGCGATCGCTGCTATGAATCCAAATGCTGCCAGTACGTTACGCAGAATATCGATAAACCCACCACCATGAAGGATTTCGATCTACTGCTATGGCAGATTTCCCATAAAAACATTCATATTTTCAAGGATGAAGAGGGCTGGTTTCTGCTGGTGCTTAACGAGTGCACCCACCTATTGGACGATGGCCGCTGTGGCATCTACGAAGTACGGCCCCTGATTTGCCGGGATCATACGAACGATTATTGTGAATACGATGTCAGTATCAAAGATGGTAGCGAGCTGTATTTTTCAGGCTACGATGACCTCAACAAATACTGCCGCAAGCGCTTTAAAAGCTGGGATAAGCGCTTTAAGAAGAAGAGCTGGAAGAAGAATGCAGCACCGATGGTCTGAACAAGGGCCGCCCTCCAAACACATTGAAGGGCCCCAGCGGGCCCTTTTCTATTCGGTTTCCACTGCTTTGTCGGTTTCACCCTGCACTCCGAAGCGCAGGCCCTTGCGAAGCACTTCTCTTCCATCTTCCGGGAAGACCGATTTAGGCTCCCGTTCAATGTTCCCATACTGATCTATCTTGAGGCTCAGGCTGCGCATCTGGTCATACTTGGCCTGGCTCACCTCGTTAGCGGAGGCATCGTCACGAATAATAGTGGGCTGCAGGAATAAAAGCAGATTACGCTTGGTAACTTTTTGCTCGGTGGCTCTGAACAACACACCCAGCAAGGGAATATCCCCCAGTAACGGCACCTTTCTGACCACCTCTTCCAGGTCGTCCCTCACCAACCCGCCAGTAACGATGATCTCTCGATCATTGGCCAGAATCACCGACTTTACAGACCGTTTCTGTGTCGAGATATCCGCAGCACCACTAATGGTTTCATTGCTGACGTTGGAGACTTCCTGCACCAACTGCAAACGCACCACATTGCCATCATTAATCTGTGGCGTCACCCGCAGGGTCAGGCCCACATCCTGGCGCTCAATGGTCTGGAACGGATTATCATTATTACTGCTTAAGCTGGTACCTGTAATAAAGGGAACATTTTCACCAACAATGATTTCAGCTTCTTCATTATCCAGGGTCATGATACTGGGCGTAGACAACAGGTTCGCGTTCTGGTTAGTTTCCACTGCCTGGATCACCACCCCCATTTTGACGTCACCACTTTCATTGGCACCACCGGCCAACAGGCCGGAAAAGCTGCCGGTATCGGAGCCGGTTTCTCCGCCTTCAATCAAGCCGGCAATGGCTGATAAAGGTAGCTGGCCGGAGGTCGCCAGGCTGGTCCCCGCTAGCCCATTGGCCGGATCACCGTAGCCCCATTGCACACCCAACGCCTCACTGGCACTACCGGATACTTCCACAAACGCAGCCTCGATCAGCACCTGTGCGCGGCGCACATCCAACTGGTCCACAATATCGCGGATTTCCGCCAGATCTGCCGGTGCCGCCCGTACAATCAGGGCATTCAATGTTTCATCCGCCTGTATGGTGATGTCCCCGGCAGTGGCGGTGGGTGTTGCCAGGGTGGCCGCTGTCTTCGCCGTACCTCGGGCGCTGGTGCTACGGCTGGAAGCCGTGGCGGACTGCCCCGACACCAATGCACTCAGAATCTCCGCCACTTTCTCCGCTTCCGCGTGGCGCAAATAAATAACCTGGGTGGAACCACTGTTTTCCACCGGCCGATCCAAATCCACCAATAATGCCTTTACCCGCGCCCGCGCGGATTTTTCGCCCCGCAGTATCAACCGATTGGTGCGCTCTTCCGCCACCACACGAACACGCACATTGCCACTGTTACGGCTGCTTTTCTTGGCACCGGTTTCCACCGGCGTCAACTGCTCCAGTGTTTTTACCACATCGCCCACCCAGGCATATTTAAGCTGCACCACTTCCACTTCTTCACTCTCCGCACTGTCAATGCGTCGAATGATCTCAATGATGCGGGCGATGTTGTTGGCGTGATCACTGATGATCAGAGCGTTGGCAGAACTCACCGCAGCCAGATGGCCGTATTGCGGCACCATGGGCCGCAGAATCGGCACCAGTTCGGTTGCGTTGGTGTTCTCAACGGGTATCACGCGGGTGACCATTTTTTCATTGCCGAGGCCATTGCCTCCAAGGGGAAGATCTTCCTGCTTGGCCCCCTGAGTGGGCACAATCTTAACTACATTGCCGGTCTTCACCGAAGCATAACCATGGATACGCAGGACACTCTGGAACATGTCGAAGATATCACTGGATGACATTTCCGTATTGGAAACCACCGTCACCTCCCCTTTCACCCGGGGGTCGACAATAAAGCTGTAACCGGTAATGTCAGACACCTGTTCAATGAAAGTGCGAATATCCGCCTTTTTCATGTTGATCTTCCAGGCACCCTCATCGTTGGGGGCTGCCCAGCACAGAACCGGCATCATCACCGTTAAGCATAGTGCCATCAGCTTCCGCGTTAGCTGCATGTTAAACTCGCTTCCGACCCACCAATTCTTCATATTCTTTCTATCCAATAACATGCTGTTGCCTACAGCCCCGGAAGGGCGTACTCCGAATCAAATTGTCGACCATTGCGCTCCATGGAAACCCGCACCGTACCATCCTGCATCACCTGCTCTATCAATGCTACGTCCTGGTTCGGATCCCCCAGGCTGCGACCATTTACCGACAGAATCACATCCCCTGGCTTGGCACCGATTGCCGCCAGCATGGGATTAGGGTTATCCGCCACCCGGTAACCCCGGCCATTGTTGGATGCCAGGCCGAACTGGCCCAGTACTTCACTGGCATCCTGCTGAATCTGCTCGCGCAGGGTGCTTACCATCTGCTGTGCCATTGCCGCCTGCGCCTGTTGCGTAGCGATACCCGAGTTACCGCCGAACCCGGAACGGGAATTGGGCATTCGGCTGCTGGACGATGTGCGGGGATTACGGGTGGTACGGCTGCGGGGATTGGCGCTTCGGTTGTCCGATCGGGTCAGGCCGCCTTTGGCGTTCTCTGGAAAATACAGCGCCTCCAGCTGACCGCTTCGGTTCAGCAATACCCGATCCGGGTACACCGCCGCCAGCGTAACATTACCTGGTACTTTATCGCCGATATGGTACAGCTCACTGTCCTTGCGTGACTCCGCTATCATGGCGGTGGATCGCTCTTCCACTGGCGCCACAAACACGGCCTGCAGCTCCAGACTGAGGCGGGTCTTGGGTGCGTTAACGTCTTTAGGCTGCTCTTGAACGACTTTTTGCCCCTCTTTACCAAACAGGGACCACATGGGGATCACCGAGGTATCAACCTGATCCTGACGCCCCATAGGACGACTGACATCAGACTGCTGGCCGTACAGGGTTGGTGCGGAACCGACAGAAGCATCCACAAACAGGTACACGAGCTTCACCAACACATAGGCTGTGATGATCACCAGCAGCAAACAAGCCGCCGAATTGGCTCTTTTCACCCAAGGATTCAATTGGGTTTCCACTGTCAAAGTCTTCTCCTGACGTTCAGCGTTCTTATTCTTGTTGTAAGAACCTCACTTTACCTGAAGGTTCACCGGTTGCGAATAAGACCGTACTCTTTAATAACAGATTAGCAGTGAATGCTTACAATGCTTTGCCAGCAAGGCGCGCCGTTAAAAAGGAAGCGGTTGCTGCATGTTTACCAGTACCTTGTCGTCGTCCCCTCCGGGGTTCATCCCTGCCAGAGAGAGCACCCGTTGCAGTGCTTTTACACTGCCGATTCCCTTCTCCGGCAGCACCCCCACTTCCGCCAGCAACTTGTTGCCTTTGGCCTCGGTGACGGTCAGGTAGAGGTTACCGGCATCCTCGCGCACCTCGCCATTCACCGGCGGAAAGTCAAGTGGATTACCGGAACCGGCACCCGGTGCGGTCACACGTCCGCCGGACCAGCGAATCCAGCCGTTGGCTGCGGTGATGGTATTGCCGGAAAGATTCACGGTCACGTCTTCCACGTTGACCACACCAGCGGCCGCAACACCGAATTGCCTTAGGGATTGATTCAACAAGGTGGCTTGCACGTCACCGTTCAGGTGCGAAACACCTTTGCCCCACAAACCCCAGTGCCCGGCGCCGTGAATGCGGAAATCACTGCCTTCCACGCGCAATCCAAGCACCACTTCACCCAGCAGCAGGCGCAGCCCCCGCAAATCCCAGCCAATTACCACCGGGCCGTTCACATACGAGGTGCGCAGGCGGCCATAGGCAAAACCATCCCAAATGGTGCCGCCCACACGCTCAACCTGGACGGGCAACCCGGTGACGGAGCCGGAAACCAAACGCCACAGCAAACTGGCCGGAAACAGGACAAAGGCGAACACCACACAAGACAACACGCCGACGAGAATCAGATTGCGTACTTTCATGACTCGGGAATGGAAGCGTTCCCTCTCCTTTTACTTCTATTTATTGTTATCAGTTTACGTCAAAGGGGCGAGCTTAACATACTTTGTTAGTCTGGCCCCATTGCCTGAGGGGACGCTCGAGCTCAGAATGGGATGTCGTCTTCAAAATCCGAGCCGGCGGGTGACGGGCTATTGCTGCCACCGGAGCTGGCCGGCGAGGACATCGAACCCTGCGCTTCGGGCATCTGGTCGTAACCGGAGAAACCATCATCAGAACCACCGCCACCGGCAGCACCACGAGAATCCAGCATTTGCATCTCGTTGGCGACGATTTCCGTGGTGAATCGATCGTTACCACTCTGATCCTGCCATTTGCGTGTGCGCAGGGAACCCTCAATATAAACCTTACCGCCTTTCTTCAGATATTCGCCGGCAATTTCCGCCAACCGATTGAAGAACACCACACGGTGCCACTCTGTTCGCTCCTGCATCTGGCCGGAATTCTTATCCTTCCAGGTTTCGCTGGTAGCAATTGATACATTGGTCACGGCCCCGCCGCTGGGCATGTAACGGGTTTCGGGGTCCTGGCCGAGATTGCCCACCAAAATGACTTTGTTCACTCCGCGTTGTGCCATGAGATTCTCCGGTTTGATGATACATAACTGATAGTTTTCAGGACGTTGCCAACCATGATCAGGCTGGCTCCGCCTGGCTCTGCATAGACAACTGAGACAATTGCTTCAATTGTTCTCTATCCAAACGCGCGTTGTCCACTTTTAAATAGGCTGCTCTTTCTTCTTCGATGACCACCGCTTCTTCAACACCGGTGACCCCCATCAATCGGGACGCCCACACCCCCGCATCAAGTTCACCCGTCTGCGTCAACGGTAACGTGACGCTTTGCAGGTAAGCGGGCTGCTTCATACTCCAGGCCAACAGGAACCAGACCGCAACCATTCCCGCCCCCACCATGTAGACTGCACTATCGCCATACTGGCCCAGCAGCCAGCCACCACCGGCACCGCCCGCGAAGGCCCCCAGAAACTGGCAGGTGGAATACACCCCCATGGAAGTTCCCTTAAATCCGGGTGCCGCCAGCTTGCTGACCAGTGAGGGTAACAGCGCTTCCAGCAGGTTAAAGCCCCAGAAAAACACAAACAACCCAATGGCAATAGGCCACAGGCTATCATGCCACTGGCTCAGGGCAAACAAAGAGCCCCCCAGCAACAACACAGCCAGCAGAAACACCTGTTTGATCTTGCGGGCTTTTTCCGCCACGATCATCAGCGGTAACATTAAGACAAAAGACAGGAAAAGAATGGGCAGGTAAATCATCCAATGGTGGTTCTTGTCCATATCGGCATTGGTCAACAGCCACCCTGGTAACACCACAAAGGAGGCGGTCAATACCATATGCAGACAGAACACCCCGAAATCGAGCCGTAACAACCCGGTATCCCGCAGCACATCAGAGAAATGGGACACAACAGGGCGGGTATCCCGAAAGATCTTACGAACATCCGGTGCCGGCACCACCCACACCGTCAACGCCACACCAAATCCGGCCAGTACCGCAGTAAACAGAAACAGCCCCCGTAACTCAAACCAACCGGCCAGCACAGGCCCGGCAACCAATGCCAGGGCGAAAGACATCCCGATACTGGCCCCCACCATGGCCATCGCCTTGGCTCGCTGATCGTCACGGGTCAGGTCTGTCAACAAGGCCATGATTGCACTGGCGATGGCGCCAGCCCCCTGCAAGGTCCGGCCGGCAATCACCCCATAGATGGTCTCGGCTTGCGCCGCCACCAGGCTGCCCAGCAGAAAAATCAGTAAACCGGCAATAATCACCGGTTTACGCCCGATGCGATCGGACAGTAGCCCAAAGGGAATCTGAAACAACGCCTGCGTCAGCCCATAGGCGCCAATGGCAATACCGATCAGGGCGGGGGTCGCACCTTCCAGATCCTGCCCATAGAGCGCAAATACCGGCAGGATCATAAACAATCCCAGCATTCTAAGCGCAAACAGACTGGCAAGAGACCACGTGGCCCGAATTTCAAACGAATTCATAGATAACTTCAATATCCCAGACAGGCCGCCAATTCTACCACCGATGCCCGCTATCTCGTAGAGGCTCTGACGACTATCCGTCCATCCAATGGTTTGCCACCACCCTCCCCATCCTCTGCAAACTGGACAGAGCACTTAAGCGCTAGTTCCCATCCGGCAATGTCTTTATACTTGCGGGTTTATTTTGCGGGGGATCAAGATGGACACCATTCAAGTTCGCGGCGCACGCACGCACAACCTGAAAAACATCAACCTGGACATTCCCAGAGACAAGTTCATTGTCATCACCGGGCTGTCTGGGTCCGGCAAGTCTTCCCTGGCATTCGACACCCTGTATGCAGAGGGCCAGCGCCGCTACGTGGAATCCCTTTCCACCTACGCCCGCCAGTTCCTGTCGCTGATGGAAAAGCCCGATGTAGATCACATTGAGGGGCTCTCACCTGCCATCTCCATCGAACAGAAGAGCACTTCCCATAACCCCCGCTCCACGGTTGGCACCATTACCGAGATCTACGATTACCTGCGCCTGCTCTATGCCCGCGTGGGCACGCCCCGCTGTCCTGATCACGACCTGCCGCTGGAGGCACAAACCGTCAGCGAAATGGTGGACGACGTCATGGCCTTGTCCGGCGACAAACGCTACATGCTGCTGGCACCGGTGATTCAGGATAAAAAGGGAGAACACCTGCACCTGTTCGAGGAACTGCGCGCCGACGGCTTTATTCGCGCCCGCATCGACGGCATTGTGGTGGACCTGGATCAACTGCCGAAAATCGACAAGAAACGCAAACACACCATCGAGGTGGTGGTCGACCGCTTCAAGGTTAAGGAAGGCATGGAGCTACGCTTGGCAGAATCCTTCGAAACCGCCTTGAATATGGCTGCAGGTACCGCCCTGGTGACCAACATGGACGACCCCGGCGAAGCACTGCTGTTTTCCTCCAAGTTCGCTTGCCCGGTGTGCAACTACAATCTCAGCGAACTGGAACCCCGCCTGTTCTCCTTCAACAACCCAGCCGGGGCCTGCAGCACCTGCGACGGACTGGGTGTTAACCAGTTTTTCGATGAAGATGCGATCGTGGTGTCTGCGGAGCTGAGCCTGGCCGAAGGGGCCATCAAAGGCTGGGATCGGCGCAGTGTCTACTACTTTCAGATGCTGAATTCGCTGGCTGACCATGTGGGCTTTGATATCGACAAACCTTTCGGCAAACTCAGCAAGAAAGCGCGCCGTATCATTCTGCACGGCAGCGGCGACGACCCGGTTCCCTTCCGATACCTCAATGACCGGGGCGATGTCATCACCCGCAACCATCCTTTTGAGGGCATCATACCCAATATGGAACGCCGCTACCGGGAAACCGAGTCCGATGCGGTGCGGGAAGAGCTGTCAAAATACCTAAGCATTGCAGATTGCCAGAGCTGTCACGGCTCCCGCCTGAATCGAGCTGCACGCAATGTTTACATTGAAGCGGTGACCTTACCGGAAGTGGTAAAACTGCCGGTGGGCGACGCCCTGGATCATTTCAAAACCCTCAGGCTGGATGGCAAAAAGGGTGAGATCGCAGAGAAAATTCTCAAGGAGATCCGGGAACGCCTGCAGTTTCTGGTGAACGTGGGCCTGGACTACCTGTCGCTGAATCGCAAAGCCGAAACCCTATCCGGCGGAGAAGCCCAGCGCATCCGCCTGGCCAGCCAGATAGGCGCCGGCCTGGTGGGCGTGTTGTACATCCTGGACGAACCGTCCATTGGTCTGCATCAACGGGATAACGAGCGCTTGCTGGCAACCCTCACCCGACTGCGCGATATGGGCAATACCGTGATCGTGGTGGAACACGATGAAGATGCGATTCGGGCGGCGGACTTTATCATCGACATCGGGCCCGGTGCCGGCGTTCACGGTGGAGAAGTGCTGCGCGCCGGAAGCCTGCAACAAATCACCTCCTGCCGCAAATCCCTAACCGGGCAATACCTGAAAGGCAGTAAAAGCATTGCGATCCCTCCCCAACGGGTAAAGCCCAACGCACAAAAGCAACTGCAGATCAGAGGCGCACATGGCAACAACCTTAAACAGGTGGATTTGAATCTGCCGGTAGGATTGATGACCTGTGTCACCGGTGTATCCGGTTCCGGCAAATCCACCCTGATCAACAGCACCCTGTTCCCACTGGCGGCCACTCTGTTGAACGGAGCAACCACCCATAAGCCGGCACCTTACAGCGAATTCCATGGCATCGACCATTTCGACAAAGTGGTGGACATAGACCAGAGCCCCATAGGACGCACACCCCGCTCCAACCCCGCCACCTATACCGGTCTGTTTACTCCCATAAGGGAATTATTCGCAGGCACACAGGAAGCCCGTTCCCGGGGTTATACACCGGGCCGCTTCAGCTTCAATGTGAAAGGCGGCCGCTGTGAAGCCTGCCAGGGTGACGGTGTCATCAAAGTAGAGATGCACTTTCTACCAGACATGTACGTGCCCTGCGATGTCTGCAAAGGCAAGCGTTATAACAGGGAAACCCTCGAGGTCCGTTACAAAGCCAAGAATATTTGCGAAGTACTGGAAATGACGGTGGAAGATGGCCTGGAGTTTTTTGAAAACGTGCCGGTGATCGCCCGCAAACTACAAACACTGGTGGACGTTGGCCTCTCCTATATACGCCTCGGCCAATCCGCCACAACCCTGTCCGGCGGTGAAGCGCAACGGGTTAAACTGTCCAAAGAGCTGTCGAAGCGGGATACCGGGAAAACACTGTACATCCTGGATGAGCCCACCACCGGACTGCACTTTCATGACATTCAACAACTGCTGAATGTACTGCACCGATTGCGAGACAAAGGCAATACTGTCATCATCATCGAGCACAATCTGGATGTCATCAAAACCGCCGATTGGATCATCGATCTGGGCCCGGAAGGTGGCAGTGGTGGTGGCGAGATTATTGCCGAAGGCACGCCGGAAGAGGTGGCCAAAATGAAACATTCGCATACCGGCCGCTTTCTCAAACCGCTGTTGGCAAAAAAATAGCGGCGTTCACGCAGCGTTCACATCCGGTTCACGCTGTGTTGACACCGCCTGCGGCATAGTCGCTGCTGACCTCGAGCAAGGGTGCTGGAGGACCAACAGGAGAAAGACTATGCGCAAACTAGCAGCACTCAGCGCCGCACTGGCCGGTACACTGTTCCTCACCGGATGCGACGACGAAGACAAACTCTACACAATTTTCCCCAGTGGTGAACTGAGGGTAATCCACGCCTCCCCAGACGCTCCCCCTGTCAATATCCTGCTTAACGGCAAAAGCAAAATAGAAGGCCTGGATTACGCTGCGAGCTCGGGCTTTACCAAGCTGCTGGCCGGAAGCTATCGGGTCCAGGTTGAAGGCATTATTCCGGGCGGTAACGCCACCGTGATTGATGTGGACGGCTTTCGCATCAGCAAAAACGACACTCCCACCCTCGTCGCGGTGAACTCGGTGAGCAGCATAGAGCCTCTGGTGGTCCCACAATCCACCGCCACACCAGGCAGCGATGAAGTGGCCCTGCAGGTAACCCATGCGGCCCCCGTGGCCGGGCCCGTGGATGTGTACCTGACCGCCCCCGGCGCCAGCATCCAAGGCGCGACACCGGCCTTTACCTTTGACTTCAAGGACAATATTGATGTGGGTGCAGTAGCCGCTGGCGTGGTGGAAATTCAGGTCACTCTCGGCGGTGCTCTGATTTACAACTCCGGCCCAGTGGACCTGACAGGGTTCGCCGGTGAAAAGCTGATGATTCTGGCCATCAACAGTGAAAACCAGACAGAGAATGCCGCCGCCCCCATAAAGCTCCTCGCCGTGACCGATTCTGATGCCGTGGAACTGAGGGATGCGGATACGCTAACCGGCGCCAAGGTTGTCCACGCATCGCCCGATGCGGCGTCGGCGGCCGGTGGCCCCGTGGAAGTGTTCGCATCCAGCCCCGCACTGGGTTTGAGCGCTGTTGAGCTGATCGACGCCTTTGACTATACCAGCGTTGTGCCGGCAGCAGACAACTATGTGAGCATACCCAACGGCACCTACACTCTGGATGTAGCCCCTGATACCGACACCATCGGTGACAGCGTCTTTACGTCCCCGCCATTGAATCTGAATGCCGGCATGGAATACACCGTGATCGCGGCTGGGCGGGTCACCTCAGTTCCGGCATTCAACCTTCTGGCAAGCGCCGATGACAACCGCGCTATTGCCACCCAGGCCAGCCTTAAACTGACACACGCCGCACCAGCAGCAGGTGCCGTGGATGTATTCATAACCGGCGCCGGCATCTATTCAGTGGCAGAGGTGGAAGCCGGCATGGCAGGCGCCCCACTACTGGATGACTTCGCGTTTGGAACAATCACTGACTATGTTGCGGTCATACCGGGCAACTATGACATCAGAGTGGTAGCGGCAGGTACAGTGGCGATCAATCTCGAAGGCGTCACCGTAACCGGGGGTGATGTACTCCATGCCATCGCCCGTGGCCCCAGCGAACCTACAGGTGCCCCCACTGACTTCGGCATCATTCTGTTAAGTAACTGAGCCAGCCCGACTATGGGTGACAGCAGTTGGTAAGCCCCCTACTAACTGGTGTCGCCCATAGTACGGTCATGCTTATCGAAACAGAGAGCCGTATCCTTCTTCCATTAATACCCGGCGCACCGCAGGTCTCAACAGCATTTGGTTATAGTGCTCCCGGCAAACAGGCGGCAAGGCCAAGCCAATTCGGTCCGCCCAGAACTCGATATAAAACAGCGCGGGGTCTGCCAGAGAAAATTCCGTCGGAACGTCACCAGCCACCATCTTAGCGCTTAACCAACTGAATCCCGAACCCACCAGATCCTTACCGCGACTGATCACCCGCTCTCTTTCACCACCAGCCGAAAGGTATTGTTCCGGAGTAAACACCCGCGTAAAACCCTGCCCATGAATGACATGCACGGCATAATTCATTAACTCCAGCACATGCAACTCGCCCTTCAGGTCCCCTGGGATCAAGCCGGCATCCGGATGATTTCGCCCCAACCACCACGCGATGGAAACATAGTCGGTGAAGACGCTGCCATCCCTGCTCACCAGGGTTGGGATGGTGCCTTTCGGGTTGAGCGCCAGGTAGTCGGGATGCTGGTTATCTCCCTTCAACAAATCCACCCAGTGCGCTTCAAACACCAGTTCCAGCTCTTCCAATAGAATGTGTATTCCAGTGCTGCAGGAGCCTGGGGTCATGTAGAAGCGCATGTTCATCGACCCACCTCCATACCCCGAAACACACTGCACTGCCTGAACACATCGAGCGATGGTTCAACTGACTTGTGTTGGCAGAACTTGGCCACCAGCTTCACCAGGCCTTTAATGTCGCGCCCACAGGCGCTGGGAAAAACCTCAACCAACTCCTCAACCAATTGGTGAGGTACTTGCAATTGAAATTGCTGCACCATTACTTGCCAGATTTTGAGACGATCTGCGGCATTGGGTGGGCGATACTTGATAAGCGCTATACAACGCGAAACGATGGCTTCATCGATATCGTCTACGCGATTGGTGGTCATAAACAACAAGCCGTTGAAATATTCCAGCACCCGTAAAAAAACGCCCACCACAGCATTGGCGGCGATGTTATCGTCCCGGCGCTTGATATATACATCCGCCTCGTCGATTAGCATCACCGCTCCCCAGCGCTGTGCGCGAATCAGGGTGCTTTTAAGTGCCTGCTCCATTTCCACCACGTTTAAGCCCAGCTGACCTGAATGCACCCGATACAACGGGCGCCGAATCACTTCGGAGTAGACCTCTGCCGACAAGGTTTTACCCACACCCGGGGGGCCAGCGCACAGCACAGTGGTACCACCTGACTTACCCTGCACAACATCGTCCATCAACACATCCATTTCTGCGGTGAGGATATCAATCAAATCCGTCTGCTCAGGGGGAAGAACCAACTTCTCTTTTAGTTGCGGTTTATATTCATAAAGCTCAACATCATCCACATGCACCCAAATATGGTGATGCAACTCGAGATGAAACATCAGCATATAGCCATGAACCGGAACTTCGGTAAACATGAGCTGTGGAATATCATCCCTGACGGCCTCCACCTGGGCTTCAATCCTGTCATTGTAATGAGTACTGCGACCGGCCTTGCGCAGATACTTCGCCAACACATCACCACTTGTCTCGAACTCTAATGAGCGGTCTTTAATGATTTCTTCGTCATTGACCATTCTTGCCCGCTCACCGGAGCTGGAAAGCACAATGCGGCTTTTGCGGGACCAGTCAGTATTGCGATGACTCACCGTCGGATCATCAGCATAAATACCCGTTCCCTGACCAACAAACTGATGGCCAGTGCAGGCGCGCAACTCGAAATACCGCTGGTTGGATCGATCGTAGGCTGCCATCAATTCGATTGTTTCTTTGAAAAAGCCTTTTGCCGCCAAAATCTCCGGCAAACTATAACCCACGATATCCCGCTCCAGAATCATAAGCGAGACCGACTGCAGTTTTCCCATGGCGTTCGCTTTCAAATCAAGAAGCACCCTGCCTGACTCCTCCTCCCCGGGCGGGGAGAAGTCGATTCGAGAAACCACAAAGGGCAGCGGTTTGCCTTCAGCATTGCCTTTAAACAGCCAACCCCTTATTCCCTCATTCAACAAATAACCAATGAGATCAGGAACCAGGGATTCCAATTCTGACTCCCGATAACGTTTGTTATCCTTGCTCAGGGCTTTGGTCAACGTATTAATCTGGGCAGCCTGCAAGGTCATTTCGCTGCCTGCCCTGTTGTACAGAGAGGACAGAAACTCCAATTGCGTTAGGGTAAAGCGTTGAAATGACGCTTCCGCCCGAGCTCCGAACCGAAGCTGGTCGAGCAACCCATCCAGCTCTGGAAACCGGTCAACTAAGGACAGTAAATAAGGACGTTCAATATAAAGCTTCATCTGCAGACAACCATAATCTGGACATTGCTGAACGAATAGCAATCCCCATGCCGCCTGATAAGTGTCTGATTATATTGAAGTGAAGAACCACTGCAGAGAACAATGGACGGTACATTCTGTAAGAAATGTGAGCTAACTGACAGCGAGCGCCGGACATGAAAAAGGCCGGCAAAATGCCGGCCCTTTAGAGTATCCAGGAGAGCGCCATTAACACGGCGCCCCGGACCTACTCCTCATCCATCTCCACCGCTTCCGCTGCAAGCGGGCGATCAACCAACTCAACATACGCCATCGGCGCTTTGTCTCCGGCTCTATAACCGCACTTAAGAATGCGGATATAACCACCAGGGCGGTCTTTGTAGCGTGGGCCCAGATCAGTGAACAACTTACCGACGGCTTCTTTGCTGCGGGTACGAGCAAAAGCCAAACGGCGGTTAGCTACACTATCGTTTTTCGCCAAAGTAATCAGAGGCTCTGCGTGACGACGCAGCTCTTTCGCTTTTGGCAAAGTCGTTTTGATTAACTCGTGCTCAACCAAGGACACCGCCATGTTGCGGAACATCGCTTTACGATGGCTGCTGTTTCGGTTGAATTTACGACCACTTTTACGGTGACGCATCGCTCTTTTCCTTTACAACTTACGGCCCCGACAAGCGCGGAGCAATTATTTAACGTTTCTTCAGTACGCGCTCATCATCACGCAGACTACCTGGAGGCCAGTTTTCCAGACGCATACCCAAAGAAAGACCTTTGGACGCCAAGACGTCCTTAATTTCCGTCAGAGACTTCTTACCCAGATTGGGCGTTTTCAGAAGCTCAACCTCGGTACGCTGGACAAGGTCACCGATGTAATAAACATTCTCAGCTTTCAGGCAGTTAGCAGAACGCACTGTTAATTCAAGATCATCAACAGGACGCAACAGAATCGGATCGATCTCATCACGTTCTTCTACTTTCTGGGGCTCGGACTCTTTCTCAAGATCCACGAACACCGCCAGCTGCTGTTGAAGAATGGTAGCTGCACGGCGGATGGCATCTTCAGCGTCAATTGTCCCATTGGTTTCCAGGTCAATAACCAGCTTATCAAGATCCGTTCGCTGCTCAACACGCGCGCTTTCAACAACATAGGCCACGCGCCGTATAGGCGAGTAAGTGGCATCGAGCTGCAGCCGACCAACACCGCGGGTTTCTTCATCACCGTCACGACCATCTGCCGGCTCATAGCCGCGCCCTTTCTGAATACGCAATTTCATATTCAGCTTGGTACCAGCGCTCAAGTTCGCAATGACGAGATCTTTGTTGATGATTTCCACGTCGTGATCCAACAAGATATCACCCGCAGTCACGATACCAGGGCCGTCCTTGTTGATACTTAATAACGCTTCACTCTTGTCGTTCAGTCGCACCGCCAGGTTCTTCAGATTCAAAAGAATATCTATGACATCCTCCTGAACCCCTTCCAGGGTACTGTACTCGTGAACTACACCATCAATCTCAACTTCTGTTACTGCTGCCCCAGGCATACTGGACAGTAGAATGCGACGAAGCGCGTTGCCCAGAGTGTGGCCGAAGCCCCTTTCCAAAGGCTCCAATGTAACCTTGGCATGGGTTTCGTTAATTTCCTGAACACCAATAGTCCGTGGTGTTAAAAACTCATTAACAGAGCGTTGCATATAGAGTACCACCTCAACCTTTTGCTTATTTATTACTTAGAATAAAGCTCTACGATTAGGTTTTCGTTGAGTTCTGAGGGAAGATCAGTACGCTCTGGTACAGCCTTGAAAACACCTTCTTTCTTCTTGGTATCCACTTCAACCCAGGACGCAAAACCACGCTGTTCAGCCAATTCAACCGCGGCATTGATACGCAGTTGGTTCTTAGCCTTCTCACGTACGGCTACAACATCACCAGGGTTAACCTGGAAAGAAGCCACGTTAACGGTCTGACCATTAACCATAATTGCCTTGTGACTGACCAGCTGTCGAGCTTCCGCGCGAGTTGAGCCAAAGCCCATACGGTACACAACATTATCCAGTCGACCTTCAAGCAGCTGCAGCAGGTTTTCACCTGTAGCACCCTTCAGGCGCGCTGCTTCTTTGTAGTAGTTGCGGAACTGACGCTCCAGCACACCATATATACGGCGCACTTTCTGTTTCTCACGCAACTGAGTACCGTAGTCAGACAAACGACCACGACGCTCACCGTGCATACCGGGAGCCTTCTCAGAGCGACACTTGTTCTCGTAGGCACGAACACCACTTTTCAGACCTAAGTCTGTGCCTTCGCGACGAGACAGTTTGCATTTAGGGCCTAAATACCTAGCCATTAATGGGACTCCCGTTAAACTCGACGTTTCTTAGGTGGACGACATCCATTATGTGGAATGGGTGTCACGTCAGTGATGCTGTTAATTTTATAGCCACAAGCATGCAGAGCACGTACCGCGGACTCGCGACCAGGGCCAGGGCCCTTAACCATCACTTCGAGGTTCTTCAAACCATATTCCTGAGCCGCCAGACCGGCCTTTTCGGCTGCCACCTGTGCTGCGAACGGCGTACTCTTACGAGATCCCCGAAAACCGCAACCACCGGCAGTCGCCCAAGACAGAGCGTTTCCCTGACGGTCGGACAAGGTAATGATGGTGTTGTTGAAGGAAGCGTGAATGTGCGCTACACCATCAACAACTGACTTTTTAACTTTCTTACGCGTACGCGCTGTTGCTTTAGCCTTAGCCATTTAACTGATTCCTGAACGTTACGCTTTACTTACGAATTGCTTTACGTGGACCCTTACGGGTGCGCGCATTAGTCTTGGTGCGCTGACCACGAACGGGCAAGCTGCGACGGTGACGAAGACCGCGATAGCAACCCAGATCCATCAATCGCTTGATGTTCATGGACACTTCTCGGCGCAGATCACCTTCGGTAGGATGATTTGCAACTTCGTTACGCACTGCGTCCAGTTGCTCCTCCGACAACTCTCTTATCTTGGTGGTAGGGTTTATACCAACTGATTCACAAATGGCTTGTGCCTTTGTGTTCCCGATACCAAAGATATAGGTCAGTGAAATAACCGCATGTTTGTTATCAGGAATATTGACGCCTGCTATACGGGCCATCCAACTTACTCCATTTACTCGAGCTTAAAACTGTTTATCAGCCGCGAAAGGGCGCAAAGAATATCTTTACAGCCCGCAAAAATCAACTAAATAGATCTTTGTATTATCGCGAAGGTTAAATTTTAGCCCTGACGCTGCTTATGACGGGGCTCTGAACTGCAAATTACACGCACCGAGCCTTTACGGCGGACGATTTTGCAGTTACGACAGATCTTTTTAACTGATGCTTGAACTTTCATGTCAAACTCCAAACAAGCTTAGGTTAACCTTATCGAACTAGGCCGGTTCCGCCATAGCCTTTCAGGTTTGCTTTCTTCATTAAGGACTCGTATTGCTTGGACATCAGGTGGCTTTGCACCTGGGCCATAAAGTCCATAACCACTACCACCACGATCAGCAGGGAGGTACCGCCCAGATAAAATGGAACATTACCGAACGCCTGCAGCCCCTGGGGCATCAAACACACCAACGTGATGTAGAGCGCACCAACTAACGTCAGCCGACCCAGCACCCCGTCAATGTACTTGGCGGTTTGTTCTCCCGGACGAATCCCCGGAACAAAAGCGCCAGATTTCTTCAAATTATCCGCAACATCCTTGGGATTAAACATAATCGCCGTATAGAAGTAGCAGAAAAACACAATCAGCAACGCAAACAGCAATAAATACAGTGGCTGCCCTGGCCCCAAAGCTAAAGACACTTCCTGTAACCATGCCATATTTTCATTCTCACCAAACCACTGCCCGATACTTGCGGGGAAGAGCAGAATGCTGGTGGCGAATATAGGTGGTATTACACCAGCCATATTGATCTTCAGTGGCAAATGCGACTGCTGCGCCGCAAAGACCTTACGACCTTGCTGACGACGGGCGTAGTTTATCGTAATACGACGTTGAGCGCGCTCCATGAATACCACAAAGAACACCACCACTACCGCGACTATCGCCAAAATGAGCAGAACCGCGACATTTAACTCACCTTGCCGGGTTGCCTCCAATGCCTGGCCTATGGCCTGGGGTAAACCTGCCACGATCCCTGCGAAAATGATCATGGAAATCCCGTTACCTATTCCCCGTTCAGTAACCTGTTCACCCAACCACATGAGAAACATGGTACCTGTGGTCAGGGTCACGATGGCTGGGAACAGCCAGGAAAACCCAACCGTCAGGGTGACACCCTGGGTTTGGAGCGCCATCGCCATACCAAGTGACTGCAACGTTGCCAAGCCGAGCGTTCCATAACGGGTATACTGGGAAATCTTCCTTCTACCCGCTTCGCCTTCCTTCTTCAGCTGCTCCAACTGCGGGCTTACCGCTGACAGCAGCTGCATAATAATGGACGCTGATATATAGGGCATAATGCCAAGCGCCAGAATCGACATGCGCTCCAGAGCCCCACCCGAAAACATATTGAACAGGCTTAGGATGGTGTCCTGCTGCTGCTTGAACAAATTCTGTAACTGTATCGGGTCAATACCGGGTACCGGAATATGAGCACCAATGCGATAAACCAATATCGCAAAAAACAGGAACTTAAGGCGAGCCCATAGCTCGCCCATTCCTGCATTGTTCATATTCGGCATACCGGCCTGCTGGGGCTTGGCTGCCATACTATTCCTCTACTTTTCCGCCTGCGGCTTCAATTGCTGCTTTGGCACCCTTGGTGGCAGGTACGCCTTTCAGGGTAACAGCCTTAGTAATATCGCCGGACAACACTACCTTGGCGAACTTGGTACTACGGCGAATGATACCAGCGGCTTTCAGGGCATCAAGATCAATCACGTCAGCATCAATCTTCGCCAACTCTGACAGTCGCACTTCCTGAGTGATCAAGGCTTTCTGCGAAGTAAAGCCAAACTTGGGCAAGCGGCGCTGGATTGGCATCTGACCGCCTTCGAATCCGGGCTTGATACTTCCACCGGAGCGTGAAGTCTGGCCCTTTACTCCGCGACCACCGGTTTTGCCTAATCCGCTACCAATACCACGACCACGTCGCTTGGCGGCAGGCTTGGACCCAGCTGCAGGACCTAAACTATTCAATCTCATCTCACTCACCCTCTACACGAACCATGTAGTAAACTTTGTTCACCATGCCACGTACCGCTGGCGTGTCTTCAACCTCAACGGTGTGACCGATGCGGCGTAACCCCAGGCCACGGATACATGCCTTGTGACTTTCTTGACGTCCGATTGTGCTCTTGGTTTGAGTCACTTTGATAGTGCTATTGCTCATGGCCTTTACCCCAGAATTTCTTCTACGCTCTTACCACGCTTGGCCGCTACGTCTTCCGGAGACTTCATGGACGCCAAACCTTTAACTGTCGCACGGACAACGTTCATCGGGTTGGTAGAGCCGTAGCACTTGGCCAACACGTTTTGAACACCGGCAACTTCGAGAACTGCACGCATTGCACCACCGGCTATGATACCGGTACCGTCTGACGCAGGCTGAAGATAAACCTTTGAAGAGCCGTGCTGTGCTTTGATCTGATGCTGCAAAGTCGTTCCGCTCAATTCCACGGTCACCATATTGCGACGAGCCGCTTCCAGTGCTTTCTGAATAGCTACAGGTACTTCACGTGCCTTGCCACTGCCAAAGCCTACCTTACCATTTCCGTCGCCAACGACAGTAAGCGCCGTGAACCCGAAAATACGCCCACCTTTAACCACTTTTGCAACTCGGTTTACCTGGACAAGCTTTTCCTGTAAACCTTCGTTTTTATCTTCAACTTTTGCCATCTTAATACCCTTTAAAACTCAAGGCCGCCTTCACGTGCAGCTTCTGCCAATGCCTGTACTCGGCCGTGATATTTGAATCCAGAGCGGTCAAAGGCAACTCTGCTGACGCCCTTTGCCTTCGCGCGTTCGGCAATCATCTTGCCAACGGCAGTGGCTGCGTCTTTGTTGCTGGTGGCACCGTCAAAACCCTTCTCTTTGGTAGAAGCACAGGCAATCACGCTGCTGCCATCATTGCTGATGATCTGAGCATAGATATGCTGGCTGGTACGATTGACGGTCAACCGGGTTTCACCCAGCTCACGTATCTTCATTCTGGTGCGTTTCGCCCGGCGCAAACGCGCAAATTTTTTATCGTTCATGGCTACTGTCATCTCACCGATTATTTCTTCTTGGCTTCTTTACGAAGCACATGCTCGTCGGAGTATCTTACACCTTTGCCTTTGTAGGGCTCAGGTGGTCGGAAACCACGTACATTTGCTGCTACCTGACCCAACAGCTGTTTGTCAGCGCTCTTCAGAACCACTTCAGTCTGGCTCGGAGTTTCAGCTGTTACACCCGCCGGCAACTCATAATCAACCGGATGAGAGAAGCCAAGCGTCAAACTTAGTGTGTTGCCTTTGGCTTGGGCCCGGTAACCTACACCGATCAATTCCAGTTTCCGCTCAAAGCCTGCGCTCACACCAACAACCATATTGTTAACGAGAGAGCGGAATGTGCCTGCCATTGCCCAGGACTTTTGATCTTCCTGTACGGGCTTAACCAAAGCCTGGCCACCATCAACTTCAAAGGCAACCAGCGGGTTCAGGTCAAGCTTCAATTCACCCTTGGAGCCTTTTACCAACAGCTCCTGCCCATTAAGTTTGATATCCACACCTGATGGGATATCAATAGGGCTCTTAGCTACTCGAGACATTGCCGACCACCTATTAAGATACGTAACACAATACTTCACCGCCAACGCCAGCAGCGCGGGCAGCTCGATCAGTCATAACGCCTCGATCTGTGGATACGATGGCCACACCGAGGCCTGCCATTACTTTGGGCAGGCTATCGTTAGACTTGTAAATTCGCAGACCTGGTCGACTCACTCTTTTGAGCTCCTCAATTACAGGCTTGCCTTCAAAGTACTTGAGCTCTACTTTGAGTTCAGGGATCTTCTCACCATCCACCGAATAACCAGAAATATAACCTTCGTCCAACAGCACCTTGGCAACGGCAATTTTGGTCTTTGAAGAAGGCATAACCACGTCCGCTTTCTTAGCCATCTGGCCGTTGCGAATCCGGGTCAACATATCCGCTAATGGATCTTGCATACTCATGTCTAATTTCTCCGTAAACCGTTATTACCAGCTGGACTTGACCAAGCCTGGCACGTCACCACGCATGGCAGCCTCACGCAACTTGTTACGTGACAGGCCGAACTTGCGGTAAAAACCATGAGGGCGCCCGGTTAGACCACAACGATTACGCAAACGTGACTTGGACGCGTTACGCGGTTGCTTCTGCAATTTCAACTGCGCTTCCCAGCGCTCTTCCTCAGAGCTATCCGGGTTGTTGATAATTGCCTTCAGTTCAGCGCGTTTCTTAGCGTACTTCGCTACCGCTGCCTGGCGCTTCTTCTCGCGCTCTATCATAGATACTTTTGCCATTTTCGATCACCTATTTCTTGAGCGGGAACTGGAAGGCTTCCAACAAAGCACGGCCTTCATCATCGTTCTTGGCGGTAGTAGTAATAGTGATATCCATTCCGCGGATCTTATCGATCTTGTCGTAATCGATCTCCGGGAACACAATCTGTTCTTTGACACCCATGCTGTAATTGCCCTGGCCATCAAACGACTTCGGATTCAGTCCACGAAAATCACGGATACGTGGTATAGCCATGGAAACCAGACGATCCAGAAATTCATACATGCGCTCGCCACGCAGTGTCACCTTGGCACCAATTGGCCAACCTTCACGAATTTTAAAGCCCGCTACAGATTTGCGCGCCTTGGTAACTAAAGGCTTTTGACCTGAAATCAAAGCCAAATCGGCTACTGCGCCATCAATCGCTTTTCGATCCTGAGATGCCTCACCAACACCCATGTTGAGGGTGATCTTGGTGATTTTGGGCACTTCCATAACGCTCTTGTATCCGAATTGCTGCTGCAACTTAGACACTATTTCGTTGTTGTAGACTTCTTTCAATCTGCTCATTGCTATAACCCGATACCTTTAGGCTTATGCCTTGTCCTCAATGACTTCGTTCGTAGACTTGAAACAACGAACCTTTTTGCCATCTTCCAGGAATTTGAAACCTACGCGGTCCGCTTTTTGAGTTTGCGGGTTAAAGATTGCCACGTTGGAAGCCTGGATAGGAGCTTCCTTTTCAACAATGCCGCCTGGAGCACCCTTTTGCGGGTTAGGCTTCTGATGTTTCTTAACGATGTTAACACCGCTAATCAACAACTTGCCTTCCAGTACTTTCAATACTTTACCACGCTTGCCTTTATCACGGCCGGCGATTATTACAACTTCATCGTTTCTTTTAATCTTCAGCATGTCTAATACCTCTTAGCCTTACAGCACTTCGGGAGCCAAGGAGATAATCTTCATGAACTGATCTCCGCGGAGTTCGCGTGTCACAGGGCCAAAGATACGAGTACCGATAGGCTGTCGGTTGTTGTTCAACAACACTGCTGCATTCTCATCGAAGCGGATCAAGGATCCATCTTGACGACGAACACCCTGGCATGTACGAACGACTACGGCGTTCATCACATCACCTTTCTTCACTTTGCCGCGCGGAATTGCTTCTTTCACAGACACCTTAATGATGTCGCCAATGCGCGCGTAGCGGCGATGTGAACCGCCCAGTACCTTAATACACTGTACCCGGCGAGCACCGCTGTTATCTGCAACCTGCAATACGGTTTGGGTCTGAATCATTGCCAGTCTCCAAAGTAAATAATCAAGAGCACTAAGCGGGGCTTAGATTTTCGCTCTTTCGTCAATGCTCACCAAGCGCCAGCACTTGGTTTTGGACAAGGGGCGACACTCTTCAATGGTCACAATATCGCCAGCGTTACACTCGTTTGCTTCATCATGCGCATGAAACTTGGTGGAGCGACGCACGAACTTGCCATAAACAGGGTGCTTCACTTTGCGCTCAACCATGACGGTGACAGACTTATCACCTTTATTACTCACTACTTTACCAGTATGAGTGCGCTTTGTTTTCGCAGTAGCTTGCTCTGTCATTCTCAGTTACCCTGCTTTTGTTTCTCTGCCAATATCGTCTTTGTACGAGCAATATCGCGACGAGTTTTTTTCATGACGTGGGTTTGACCCAGCTGGCCTGTGGCCAATTTCATGCGGTTCTCGAATTGCTCACGCAGAAGACCCAGCAAATGCTCATTGAGCTCTGATTCTGATTTCTGTCTTAAATCACTGGCACTCATCACATCACCGTCCGCGTAACAACTGTGGTTTTGATGGGCAACTTAGCTGCCGCCAGGATAAAGGCCTCACGAGCAATATCCTCGTTCACCCCTTCCATCTCATACAGCATCTTTCCTGGGCGGATTTCGGCTACCCAATACTCAACGTTACCCTTACCTTTACCCTGACGTACTTCCAACGGCTTCTCAGTGATTGGTTTGTCAGGAAACACCCGAATCCAGATCTTTCCGCCACGCTTAACATGACGTGTCATCGCTCGACGGGCTGCTTCAATTTGGCGAGCAGTCAGGCGACCGCGGCTAACTGCCTTCAAGCCGATGGTTCCAAACGAAACCTTATTACCAGCTTGAGCCAGACCACGGTTGCGGCCTTTGTGCTGCTTTCTAAATTTTGTGCGTTTAGGCTGTAACATCTTTCTTACCCTTAGCTAGCACGTGTACGTTTCGGTGCGCTGGCTTTCTGCTCTTCGGGCTGCTCCAGATCGCCATCCAGAATCTCACCTTTGAAGATCCAAACCTTTACGCCGATAGTTCCGTATGTGGTTTCGGCTCGCGCAGTAGAGTAATCAATATCCGCACGCAAAGTATGCAGAGGAACTCGACCTTCCCGGTACCACTCTGTACGAGCAATTTCGGCACCACCCAGACGGCCTGAAACCTGAACTTTAATGCCCTTGGCACCCAGGCGAATGGCGTTCTGTACTGCGCGCTTCATGGCTCGACGGAACATTACCCGGCGCTCCAACTGCGATGCAATGCTTTCTGCCACCAGGCGCGCATCCAACTCTGGCTTACGAACTTCTTCGATGTTCACGTGGACAGGCACGCCCATCATCTGAGAAAGCTCGCGACGCAGTTTCTCCACGTCCTCACCTTTCTTTCCGATCACAATACCAGGACGAGCTGTCTTGATAGTGATGCGTGCATTCTCAGCTGGTCGCTCAATCTCAATTCGACTAACCGAAGCGGACTTCAGCTTGTTGAACAAATATTCACGCACTTTAAGATCTGTTAGCAAATAACCTGAGTACTGTTTAGGCGCAGCATACCAAGTAGAAGTGTGCTTCTTAACGATGCCTAAACGTATCCCGGTCGGATGTACTTTCTGACCCATCTGGCCTGTCTCCTAGTTGTCAGATACTTTGACCGTGATATGGCAGGTTCGCTTCAAAATGCGATCTGCACGCCCTTTAGCGCGAGGCTTAATGCGCTTCATGGTCATACCTTCGTCAACATAAATTTCGGAAACCCGAAGCTCGTCCACGTCAGCACCATCGTTGTGCTCGGCGTTTGCGATAGCGGATTCCAAAACCTTTTTCACAAGATGCGCTGCTTTCTTGGTACTGAAACCCAAGGCGTTCAAAGCTTGATCCACCTTTTGCCCACGTACCTGGTCGGCAACCAACCGTGCTTTTTGTGCAGACACCATAGCGCCGCGCAATTTAGCTGCTGTTTCCATCACCGCACCTCTTAGCGTTTAGCTTTCTTGTCTGCAGCGTGACCACGATACGTTCGGGTAGCTGCAAACTCGCCTAACTTGTGACCCACCATATGCTCACTAACGAGTACTGGAACATGTTGGCGACCGTTGTGGACTGCAATAGTTAAGCCCACCATCTCAGGAAGAATCATTGAGCGACGCGACCAGGTTTTGATTGGCTTACGGCTTTTATTCTCAACGGCTTCTTCAACTTTCTTCAAAAGATGTTCGTCGATGAACGGACCTTTCTTCAATGAACGTGGCACAGTATATACCTCTTAATCCGTATTACGATTTCGCACCGCGACGACGAACAATCAATTTGTTCGTGCGCTTGTTCTTACGTGTCTTGTGACCCTTAGTAGAGACACCCCAGGGTGTAACTGGATGACGACCACCTGAAGTTCTACCTTCACCACCACCATGAGGGTGGTCAACAGGGTTCATAGCCACACCGCGAACGGTAGGTCTAACACCACGCCATCTTTTTGCACCGGCTTTACCCAGAGAGGCCAAGCTGTGCTCTGAGTTACCAACCTCACCAATGGTGGCTCGGCAATCAGACAATACTTTACGCATTTCACCGGAGCGCAAGCGCAGGGTGGCATATGCACCGTCCCGCGCCAGCAACTGTGCTGAGCCACCTGCACTACGCACAATTTGCGCACCTTTACCAGGCTTCAGCTCGATGCAATGCACCACACTACCGACCGGGATATTACGCAGTGGTAACGCATTACCGACTTTGATAGGTGCGTCCTGCCCGGAAACCACAGCTGTTCCGGCCTCAACACCTTTGGCAGCGATAATATAGCGACGCTCCCCATCCGCATACTTCACCAGTGCGATATTCGCCGAACGATTTGGATCATACTCCAATCGCTCCACTACACCCGGTACGCCGTCTTTATTGCGCTTAAAGTCAACAACTCGATAGTGCTGCTTGTGACCACCACCCTTATGACGAGTGGTGATGCGTCCGGTGTTGTTACGACCGCCTTTTTTGGAGTTCTTATCCAAAAGCGGGGCGTAAGGTGCACCCTTGTGCAAATCCGGATTAACAACTTTAACTACAAAGCGGCGACCGGGAGACGTAGGTTTAGCTTTAACCAATGCCATTAGCTCTTCTCCTCACTCACTCTGCGCCAAGAAAATCAATATCAAAGCCTTCCTGCAGTGACACGTAGGCTTTTTTCCAATCGGCACGTTTTCCCATGCCGCGACCGAAGCGCTTGGTTTTGCCCTTCACGTTCAGTGTCTGAACAGACTTAACCTTAACTTCCCAAAGCTGCTCTACCGCTGCTTTGATTTCTGCCTTACTGGCATCTTTGGCAACTTTGAACACGAATTGATTATTCTGATCAGACACTACCGTGGCTTTTTCAGAAATATGGGGCGCCATCAATACTTTAAAGACTCGTTCCTGGTTCATGCCAGCAGCTCCTCAAGTTTCTTCAGCGCGTCAACCGTCACCACCACTTTCTCGTGAGCAATCAAGCTGACCGGATCAATGGCCTGCACATCACACACAGCAACCTTGGGCAGATTGCGGGAAGCTAGGTAGACGTTCTCGCTAACTTCACCAGCCACCACCAACGCTCCTTCTGCATTCAGTTCTTTCAGTCGCGCCGCCATTAATTTGGTCTTGGGAGATTCCAGATCGAAACCTTCAACCACCACCAAACGATCCTGACGAACCAACTCAGAAAGAATGCAACGCATCGCGCCGCGGTACATCTTGCGATTAACCTTTTGGCTGTAATCACGTGGTGTCGCTGCAAAAGTAACACCACCACTACGCCAGATAGGGCTTCGGATAGTACCGGCTCGCGCTCGACCAGTACCCTTTTGGCGCCAAGGCTTCTTGCCGCCACCACTCACTTCGGAACGATTTTTCTGTGCTTTGGAGCCCTGACGAGCACCAGCCATATAAGCGGTCACCACCTGGTGAACCAACGGCTCGTTAAACTCTTTGGCAAAAGCCACTTCAGACACAGTCACAGTTCCGCCAGAGGCAATATTCAGATTCATCCGCTAATCCTCTTTGGCTTAACCTTTAACAGCTGGCTTGACGACAACATCGTTGCCAGCAGCACCCGGAACCGCGCCCTTAACCAAAAGAAGATTTCTTTCGGCATCAACACGAACAATCTCGAGGGATTGAACGGTTGTCTTGCGATTACCCATGTGACCAGCCATCTTTTTACCTTTAAAAACACGACCGGGAGTTTGGTTCTGTCCGATAGAACCCGGGACACGGTGCGACAACGAGTTACCGTGTGTAGCGTCCTGACCTTTAAAGTTCCAACGCTTGATGGTTCCCGCAAAACCTTTACCCTTGGAAGTACCCGTCACATCGACCATAGCGCCCGCTTCAAACACGTTCACCTCGATGGCATCACCCACCTTGTAGCCAGCAACTTCCTCTTCCGTCAGGCGGAATTCCCATAAACCGCGACCCGCCTCAGCCTCAGCTTTAGCAAAGTGACCTGCGGCCGGCTTGCCCACTCGGGAAGCCTTGCGTGAGCCAGTGGTAACCTGAACTGCAGAGTAACCATCTGTTTCAACTGCCTTCACCTGAGTAATCCGGTTAGGCTCTACCTCAATAACGGTAACTGGAACGGACACACCGTCTTCTGTGAAGATACGGGTCATGCCACATTTACGTCCGACTAGACCGATTGCCATATCATTAACCTCTTATGCCATGCTGCTTACGAGCACGATCAACCCAGTGAGATTTGAACATCAACGCCTGCAGCCAAATCCAGCTTCATCAGGGCGTCCACGGTTTTATCAGTGGGCTCTACAATATCGACCATTCGCTTATGAGTACGAATCTCATACTGATCACGCGCATCCTTATTTACATGCGGTGAAATGAGCACGGTAAAGCGCTCTTTGCGAGTTGGCAGAGGGATAGGGCCGCGCACTTGCGCGCCCGTACGTTTCGCCGTCTCAACGATCTCAAGCGCCGACTGATCAATCAGCTTATGATCAAACGCCTTTAAGCGAATACGAATCTTCTGGTTTTGCATCGCCTGGGAACTCCAGAAATCTCAACAAATAAACAGCAAAAAATCCCTGCGCCCTCAACATCTTGCCTGAGGAAACGGATTTTTTGGCTTCGTGCCTAGAACGTTGCCTAGACTGTGAATCTCGCGCCCCACCGTAGCGGGGCGCGATAATATAACCCGGCTTAGCGCCGAATTACAACAGCTTTATTCAATAATTTTGGCTACAACACCTGCGCCCACGGTACGACCGCCTTCGCGGATCGCAAACCGCAGACCTTCTTCCATCGCAATCGGCGCAATCAGGGTCACGTCCATCTTGATGTTGTCGCCAGGCATAACCATTTCCACGCCTTCAGGCAGCTCTACCGCACCGGTGATGTCTGTGGTACGGAAGTAGAACTGTGGGCGATAGCCCTTGAAGAATGGCGTGTGACGACCACCTTCATCCTTGCTCAGCACGTATACTTCGGCTTCAAAACGGGTATGCGGAGTGATGGCACCCGGCTTACACAGCACCTGGCCTCGCTCTACTTCATCACGCTTGGTACCACGCAACAGCACACCAACGTTCTCCCCTGCTCGGCCTTCGTCCAGCAGCTTGCGGAACATTTCCACACCAGTACAGGTGGTCTTGGTGGTGTCTTTGATTCCAACGATTTCGATTTCTTCACCCACCTTGATGATGCCACGCTCTACTCGACCGGTTACTACCGTACCACGGCCAGAGATGGAGAATACGTCTTCGATGGGCATCAGGAAGGACTGGTCAATGGCGCGCACGGGCTCTGGAATGTACTCGTCCAGGGTTTCCACCAGCTTCTGCACCGCCGGCATACCGATATCAGAGGTATCGCCTTCCAATGCCTTCAGCGCAGAACCCTTGATGATCGGCGTGTCGTCACCCGGGAATTCATACTGGTCCAGCAGCTCACGAACTTCCATTTCAACCAGCTCCAGAAGCTCTTCGTCATCCACCATGTCCGCTTTGTTCAGGAACACAACGATGTAGGGCACGCCTACCTGACGTGACAGCAGGATGTGCTCACGGGTCTGAGGCATCGGGCCATCAGCCGCTGAACACACCAGAATCGCGCCGTCCATCTGCGCCGCACCGGTGATCATGTTCTTAACATAGTCAGCGTGCCCCGGGCAGTCTACGTGAGCGTAGTGGCGGGTCGGTGACTCGTACTCTACGTGAGAGGTGGAGATGGTGATACCACGGGCTTTCTCTTCAGGCGCCTTGTCGATGCCGTCAAATGCCACCGCTGCCCCACCCCAGATCTCGGAACACACGCGGGTCAACGCAGCCGTCAAGGTGGTTTTACCGTGGTCAACGTGACCAATGGTGCCTACGTTTACGTGCGGTTTGCTTCGTTCAAATTTTTCCTTTGACACTTTTATATACCTCTAACTATTTGATCTCTAAAACAATTAACCTTTTTTGATAATGGCTTCAGCAATGTTGTTTGGGGCTTCAGCGTATTTCAGAAACTCCATGGTAAACGTCGCTCGCCCCTGGGACATTCCACGCAAATCCGTTGCGTAACCGAACATCTCAGCCAAGGGAACCTCAGCATTAACCAGACGCACACCATTGGCATCATCCATACCCTGCAGTATGCCGCGACGACGATTCAAATCGCCCATCACGTCACCCATGTAATCCTCAGGCGTAACCACTTCAACCTTCATGATGGGCTCTAACAATACGGGACTGGCTTCCAAGCAACCTTTCCGTACTCCCATCGAGCCCGCCATCCTGAATGCGTTTTCGTTGGAGTCTACCTCATGGTAGGAACCGTCATACAGATTCACTTTTACGCCCAGCATTGGATAACCTGCGAGGATACCGGACTCCAGCTGCTGCTTACAGCCTTTCTCTACCGCAGCGAAGTACTCCTTCGGTACGGTGCCGCCGTGAATGGTTTCCTCGAAGATAAAGTCTTCTTCCATATCGGGAATAGGCTCAATCTTCAATTTCACATGACCATACTGACCGCGACCACCTGACTGCTTGACGTACTTGCCTTCCACATCGACCGCTTTGCGAATGGTCTCACGATAGGCCACCTGCGGCTTTCCGATATTGGCTTCCACCTTAAATTCACGGCGCATGCGATCAACAATGATATCGAGATGCAGCTCACCCATGCCGGAAATGATCGTTTGCCCGCTTTCCTCATCGGTTTTGACACGGAACGAGGGATCTTCCTGAGCCAAGCGACCGAGCGCCAGACTCATCTTTTCCTGATCCGCCTTGGATCTTGGTTCCACCGCAACAGAGATCACAGGATCAGGGAATTCCATGCGCTCCAGGATGATTACGCTCTTCAGATCACACAAGGTATCACCGGTGGTGATGTCCTTGAGACCCACGGCAGCGGCAATGTCACCCGCTCTAACTTCCTTGATCTCTTCCCGGCTGTTGGCGTGCATCTGGAGAATGCGACCGACCCGCTCTTTCTTGCCTTTCACTGAGTTCATGACCGAATCGCCGGAGTTCAACACTCCGGAATAGACGCGGAAAAAGGTCAGGTTACCCACAAACGGATCGGTGGCAATCTTGAATGCCAACGCCGAGAACGGGGCTTCATCAGAAGATGGTCGATCCTGCTCTTCACCGCTCTCAGCAATCCCCTTGATATTGGGCACTTCGTCAGGCGCAGGAAGAAACTCAATCACCGCATCGAGCATGGCTTGAACGCCTTTATTTTTAAAGGCAGAGCCGCACAGCGCCAGCACGATCTCGTTATTCAGAACCTGCGCGCGCAAACCGGCCTTAATGTCGTCCAGACTCAGCTCACCCTCTTCCAGGTACTTCTCCATCAACTCTTCTGACGCTTCAGCGGCGGTTTCCACCATTTGCTCGCGCAGCTTGTTGCAGGTATCCACCAGATCGGCTGGAATATCAGCCAGCTCATAGGTCATTCCCTGATCTGCTTCATTCCAGTAGATAGCTTTCATGCGGAGCAGATCAACCACGCCCTTGAAATCCTCCTCAGCCCCGATATTCATATGAATCGGAACTGGCCGGGCATTCAACCGGCTCTTGATCTGATCAACCACTCTCAGGAAATTAGCGCCCGCACGGTCCATCTTGTTGACAAACACAATGCGAGGCACTTCATAACGATCCGCCTGACGCCAAACAGTCTCAGACTGAGGCTGCACACCGGATGAACCACAGAACACCACCACAGCACCATCCAACACCCGCAACGAGCGCTCTACCTCAATGGTGAAATCAACGTGCCCCGGGGTATCGATAATATTGATTCGATACCTGTCGAACTGCTGATCCATACCCTGCCAGAAACAGGTAGTTGCAGCCGAGGTGATGGTGATTCCCCGCTCCTGCTCCTGCTCCATCCAGTCCATGGTGGCCGCACCATCGTGCACTTCCCCAATCTTGTGGGAGATTCCGGTATAAAACAGCACACGCTCAGTGGTGGTAGTTTTTCCAGCATCTACGTGCGCACAGATACCAATGTTCCGATACCTTGATATGGGGGTTTGACGCGCCACAGCTTTGTCCTTAGGTTATCCGGTTAACTAAACAGTTGAACAACTTAGAAGCGATAATGTGAAAACGCTTTGTTGGCTTCTGCCATACGATGCACATCTTCACGCTTCTTGATCGCAGACCCCTTGCCTTCGATGGCATCGAGAATCTCGCCTGCCAAACGCAAAGGCATGGATTTCTCACCACGCTTGCGGGCGGCATCCACCATCCAGCGCATAGCCAGGGCAGTACGACGATTAGGTCGCACCTCAACAGGCACCTGATAGGTGGCTCCACCGACGCGGCGGGATTTCACCTCAACCATGGGACGCAAAGCTTCGAGTGCTTTCTCAAACGCTTCGACGGGATTGTCATTGGTTTTTTCGGCAACCTTAGCCAGAGCACCGTATACAATACGCTCCGCTACAGATTTCTTGCCGCTTTCCATCACATGGTTGATGAACTTAGCCAGAACCTGGCTTTGAAACTTGGGATCAGGAAGAATTTCGCGTTTCGCGACGACTCGTCTTCTTGGCATGATGTACTTTCCTATTTCAGGTTATTCCAAGACATTGGCTTGGCCTTACTCCTGCCTTTAATGGTAGACAGGTTAAGTGGCAGCCGAATGAATACTCGGCTGCTATTAAGCTTTAGGTCGCTTGGCTCCGTACTTGGAACGACCCTGTTTACGATCTGCAACACCTGCTGTATCCAGTGTGCCTCGTACTGTGTGATAACGCACACCCGGCAGATCCTTTACTCGGCCGCCGCGAATCAGGATTACGCTGTGTTCTTGCAGGTTGTGGCCTTCACCACCGATGTAAGATGTCACTTCGTAACCGTTGGTCAAACGTACACGAGCCACCTTACGCAGAGCCGAGTTGGGCTTCTTGGGGGTGGTTGTGTAGACACGGGTACATACACCACGACGTTGTGGGCAGGCTTGCAACGCGGGAACGTCGCTTTTTGCTACCTTACGCTGACGTGGCTTACGCACCAATTGGTTAATGGTTGCCATGTAGCTGTTTCTCCAATGATTTTTTTGAGGCCGGCCGGAGCGAGCCTCAGTCTTAAATGCAAAAAATCCCGTCAACCCTTTTTCAGGGATGCGAGATTCTAAGAGCGGTTTGCCAACAAGTCAAGTGACCGGCACCAGGACTTAGCGTCCTGATACCGGCCACAAGGCCCTTATTCCTCAGGGGAGTTCAACGCTTCGCTCAGCGCCTGCTCAGCATCATCTGCTGTAAATTCAGGCACTTGAAGCGTATCGTCTTGCTCACGCTGACGACGTCGCTCGGCATGATAGGCAAAACCTGTACCTGCCGGAATCAAACGACCCACCACCACGTTTTCTTTCAAACCGCGCAGATCGTCGATCTTGCCCGTCACTGCAGCTTCCGTCAGCACTCGCGTGGTTTCCTGGAACGATGCCGCTGAAATGAAGGATTCGGTGGACAGGGATGCCTTGGTAATACCCAGCAACTCACGGTCGTATTTGGCACCGAATTTCTCTTCTTTCACCAGCGTTTCATTTTCATCCAGAACACGGGCCAATTCTGCCTGCTCACCCTTGATAAAGGAAGAATCCGCAGAGTCGGAGATGATGACCTTACGCAGCATCTGGCGCACGATAACTTCAATGTGCTTGTCGTTGATGCCAACCCCTTGCAGACGGTACACGTCCTGAACTTCGTTGACGATGTAACTGGCAACGGCATTCACGCCCTTCAGGCGCAAAATATCATGGGGGTTGGATGGGCCGTCAGAGATTACTTCACCCTGCTCAACACGCTCACCCTCAAAGATATTCAACTGACGCCATTTTGGAATCAGCTCTTCATAGACATCGCCACCGTCATCGGGCGTAATCACCAACCGAACCTTGCCTTTGGTTTCCTTGCCGAAGGAAACCACACCGGTTTTCTCAGCAAGAATAGAGGATTCTTTTGGTTTACGCGCTTCAAACAAGTCCGCAACCCGCGGCAGACCACCGGTGATATCCCGTGTTTTCGAGCTTTCTTGCGGGATACGGGCAATAACGTCACCCACATCCACCTTGGCTCCATTCTCCAACTGCACAATTGAACCTGCAGGCAAGTAGTACTGCACCGGAATATCGCTACCCGGCATGGTGACCAGTTCGTTATCCTCACCCACCAATCGTACTACCGGGCGCTTGTCTTTACCGGAGGCAGGCCGATCTTTAGGATCCATGATTTCGTAGTTGGTCAAACCCGTCAGCTCATCCGTTGTTTGCTTGACCGACAGGCCTTCCTCGAAGTCGCCAAAGCTCACACGGCCACCCAATTCGGTGATAACCGGGTGCGTATGTGGATCCCACTGTGCCACGACCTGGCCGGCTTCCACCGCCTCGGCATCCTTCACGGTCACCACGGAGCCGTAGGGAATCTTGTAGCGTTCCCGCTCACGACCCTTGGCATCCGCAATGGCCAGTTCAGCAGAGCGAGATACCGTCACCAGGTTGCCATTGGACTGCTCAACGTATTTGATGTTGTGCAATCGAACGGTACCCTGATTTTTCACCTGAACGTTGCTTACCGCCGAGCTTCGAGATGCCGCACCACCAATGTGGAAGGTACGCATGGTGAGCTGTGTACCCGGCTCACCGATGGACTGGGCGGCAATAACACCCACGGCTTCACCGATGTTAACCAGATGGCCACGGGCAAGATCCCGGCCGTAGCAGGCCCGGCATACACCGTAGCGGGTATCGCAGGAGATGGGAGACCGGCAGATAACCTCGTCCACTGCCTCCGTTTCCAGCAATTCAACCCACTGTTCGTCCAACAGGGTGCCGGCAGGTGCCAGCAACTCTTCTGTGCCGGGCTTATACAGATCCTGGGCAACCACCCGACCCAGTACTCGCTCACCCAGGGGCTCAACAACGTCACCACCTTCAATCAGCGGTGTCATGGTAATACCCTGGTCAGTACCGCAATCGTCTTCGGTCACAACCAGATCCTGCGCCACGTCAACCAGTCGCCGTGTCAGATAACCGGAGTTCGCCGTTTTCAATGCCGTATCGGCCAAACCTTTTCGAGCACCGTGTGTAGAGATAAAGTACTGCAGTACGTTCAGACCTTCACGGAAGTTGGCTGTAATGGGCGTTTCGATGATCGAGCCATCGGGCTTCGCCATCAAGCCCCGCATACCGGCCAGCTGTCGAATCTGAGCCTGAGAACCCCGCGCGCCAGAATCCGCCATGATGAAAATCGAGTTGAAGGACTTCTGCTCGACCTCATTGCCTTCCCTGTCCACCACTTTATCAACGGACAAACGCTCCATCATGGCTTTCGCCACCATGTCGTTGGTACGAGACCAGATATCGATAACCTTGTTGTAGCGTTCGCCCTGAGTCACCAGACCGGAAGCAAACTGATCCTCGATCTCACGCACTTCATCTTCCGCTTCGGAAATAATCCGGGCCTTCTCTTCAGGAATCTCCATATCGTTGATGCCGATGGAGGATCCTGACAAGGTAGCCTGATGGAAGCCGAGATACATTAGCTTGTCCGCAAAAATAACTGTGGACTTGATCCCCAGTCGGCGGTAACAGGCATTGATCAACTTGGACACTGTCTTTTTGGTCATGGGCTGATTGATCAGCTCGAAGGGCAATCCCTTCGGCAAAACGTCCCACAACATACAACGACCAGCGGTGGTCTCAGCGATGAAGGTCCGCTCAATCAAATCACCATTTTCCTGCTTGACGACTTCAGTGACCCGAACCTTGATGCGGGTATGAACAGTCACTGCTTTGTTCACCAGTGCCCGCGAAACTTCTTTGGTATCGGTAAACACCATACCTTCGCCCTGGGCATTGATGCGCTCACGGCTGATGTAGTACAAACCCAGCACCACATCCTGGGTAGGAACAATAATAGGCTCACCGTTGGCAGGTGACAGTATATTGTTGGTAGACATCATCAGCGCGCGCGCTTCGAGCTGTGCTTCCAGGGTCAGCGGAACGTGCACCGCCATTTGGTCTCCGTCAAAGTCAGCGTTGTAAGCAACACACACCAACGGATGCAGTTGAATCGCCTTACCTTCAATCAGCTGTGGCTCAAACGCCTGGATACCCAAACGGTGAAGAGTGGGAGCACGGTTCAACATGACCGGATGCTCACGGATGACTTCCGCCAGAATATCCCACACTTCGGCGGTTTCCCGCTCGACCATTTTCTTGGCTGCCTTAATGGTGGTCGCCAGACCACGGGCTTCCAGCTTGGCAAAGATAAAGGGCTTGAACAGCTCCAAAGCCATTTTCTTCGGCAAACCGCATTCATGCAGCTTAAGGGTAGGCCCCACCACGATTACCGAGCGGCCGGAGTAGTCGACCCGCTTACCCAAGAGATTCTGACGGAAACGACCCTGCTTACCCTTGATCATGTCGGCCAGGGATTTCAGCGGCCGCTTGTTGGAGCCGGTGATGGCTCGGCCACGACGCCCGTTATCCAACAGGGCATCGACAGCTTCCTGCAGCATACGTTTTTCGTTGCGCACAATGATGTCCGGTGCATTCAGATCCAGCAGGCGCTTAAGACGGTTGTTTCTGTTGATAACCCGGCGATACAGATCATTCAAATCGGAAGTCGCGAATCGCCCACCATCCAAGGGCACCAGCGGGCGCAAATCGGGCGGCAACACCGGCAAAACACTGAGAATCATCCAGGTGGGGTCATTACCGGACTCGTTAAAGGCTTCCATTAACTTGAGTCGCTTGGTGATCTTCTTGATCTTGGTTTCGGAGTTGACGTTTGGAAGCTCTTCACGCAGTTCGCGTATTTCCTGCTCCAGATCCATATCCAGCAACAGCTTCTGAACCGCTTCAGCCCCCATACTGGCATCGAATTCGTCACCGAACTCTTCCAAAGCTTCGTAATATTGCTCATCGGTCAGCATCTGGCCACGCTCAAGCGTCGTCGTGCCGGGATCGGTCACCACAAATGACTCGAAATACAGGACGCGTTCAATATCACGCAACGTCATATCAAGCAGCAAGCCGATACGGGAGGGCAATGATTTCAAGAACCAGATATGAGCTACCGGACTGGCCAACTCAATGTGCCCCATGCGATCTCGACGCACTTTTGAAAGGGTGACTTCAACGCCACACTTCTCACATATCACGCCACGATGCTTAAGGCGCTTATACTTGCCGCACAAACATTCGTAATCCTTAATGGGACCAAAGATGCGGGCGCAGAACAGGCCATCACGCTCTGGCTTGAAGGTACGGTAATTAATGGTCTCAGGCTTTTTAACTTCGCCAAAAGACCAGGCGCGGATCATTTCGGGTGACGCCAATGCGATTCTGATTCGATCGAATTCTGCGTCTTGTCCCTGTGCTTTTAGCAGGTTCAGTAAGTCTTTCACTGAATTTCCTCCACTCGGAGCCAGTAAGGCGGGCCATCAGACCCGCCACGTCTTAGTCGTGTTACTCGTTTTCGAGCTCGATGTCGATACCGAGCGAACGAATCTCTTTCACCAATACATTGAAGGACTCCGGCATGCCGGGATCCATTCGGTGATCGCCATCCACAATATTCTTGTAGATACGAGTTCGTCCGTTTACATCGTCCGATTTCACCGTCAGCATTTCCTGCAGGGTGTAGGCGGCACCATAAGCTTCCAGAGCCCATACCTCCATCTCACCGAAACGCTGACCACCGAACTGGGCTTTACCACCCAGCGGCTGTTGAGTAACGAGACTGTAAGAGCCGGTTGAACGGGCATGCATCTTGTCATCCACCAGGTGGTTCAATTTCAGCATGTACATGTAACCCACCGTTACAGCACCATCAAACTGCTGACCGGTACGGCCATCGTGCAGAATCATCTGACCACTGTCAGGGATACCACCCAACTTCAGCATCTCTTTGATCTCGGGTTCTTTGGCACCATCAAATACGCGGGTGGCCATCGGCACACCACGGGTCAGGTTTCCACACAGCTCGATGATATCTTCGTCCGAAAAGCTATCCAGCTCTTCAGCCTTCTCACCGATTTCGTTGTACACCTTACCCAGGAACTCGCGCAATTTGCTGACTTCCTCTTTCGCCCTCAACATGGCTTCAATGCGCTTGCCTAGGCCATGCGCCGCCATACCAAGGTGTGCTTCCAGAATCTGACCGACATTCATACGGGAAGGTACGCCCAGAGGGTTAAGCACCACATCCACCGGCTCTCCATTGGCATCATAAGGCATGTCTTCCACCGGCATGATTACGGAGATAACCCCCTTGTTACCATGTCGGCCTGCCATTTTATCACCGGGCTGGATGCGTCGTTTAACCGCTAGATGCACCTTAACGATCTTCAGCACGCCATGAGCCAGGTCATCACCACTGGAAATCTTACGTTTCTTCTCAGCCAGCTTCTGCTCCTGCTCAGAACGCACCTCATCCAGATAGTTTTTACTGTTTTCAAGCTGTTCAGCCAACTGATCAGAAGTGGGTCGCAGGTCAAACCACTGCGCAGGCTCCAGAGAATCAAGCACTTCACCTGTTATGGTGTCGCCTTTCTTCAAGCCGGCACCGGCTGCCACCGCTTTTTCACCTTCCAGCAACTTGCGCAAACGCCCCAGAGTCGCGCCTTGAATAATACGAAACTCGTCATTCAGGTCCTTGCGGAACTTGTCGATCTCGGCGTTCTCAATATCAACGGCACGCTGGTCCTTCTCCACACCGTCACGGGTGAACACCTGAACATCAATGACGGTTCCCTTGGTGCTGGATGGCACCCGCAGGGACGTATCTTTAACATCAGATGCTTTCTCACCAAAGATGGCACGCAGCAGCTTCTCTTCCGGGGTGAGCTGGGTTTCGCCCTTAGGCGTAACCTTACCCACCAGGATATCCCCAGGCCCCACTTCGGCACCTATGTGCACAATCCCGGACTCATCCAACTTGGCCAGCGCAGCTTCACCCACGTTCGGGATATCGGAAGTAATTTCTTCCGGCCCCAACTTGGTGTCACGGGCAACACAGGTCAGCTCCTGGATATGGATGGTGGTGAAACGATCTTCCTGCACCACCCGCTCAGAGATGAGAATCGAGTCCTCAAAGTTGTATCCATTCCAGGGCATGAAGGCGACGCGCATGTTCTGACCCAACGCCAGCTCACCCATGTCAACCGAGGGGCCATCCGCCAGAATATCTCCGCGCGCAATCACATCACCCACTTTCACCAGCGGCCGCTGATTGATACAGGTATTTTGATTGGAGCGGGTATACTTGGTCAGATTATAGATATCAACACCGGCGTCACCTTCTTCGGCAACCTCGTCATCATGGGAGCGCACCACAATTCGAGCAGCATCAACACGATCGACAACACCACCGCGGCGGGCAACCTGACATACACCGGAGTCACGGGCAACGATGCCTTCCATACCGGTTCCAACCAGCGGCTTTTCAGCACGTAATGTAGGTACCGCCTGACGTTGCATGTTCGAACCCATCAGAGCCCGGTTGGCGTCATCATGCTCCAGGAACGGAATCAGGGAGGCTGCCACAGAGACCACCTGACGGGGCGAAACATCCATCAGATTAACATTGTCTGCGGTGGTTACCGTAAATTCATTGCGGTGACGAACCGGCACCAGATCTTCCACCAGATTACCGTCATCATCCACTTCCGCGTTGGCCTGGGCGATGACGTACTCGCCCTCTTCGATAGCAGACAGGTAGATCACGTCATCGGTAATCTTGCCATCCACCACTTTACGGTAAGGGCTTTCCAAAAAGCCGTAATCGTTGGCTCTGGAGAACGTTGCCAATGAGTTTATCAAGCCGATGTTAGGGCCTTCAGGAGTCTCAATGGGGCAGACCCGACCATAGTGAGTTGGATGTACGTCACGCACCTCAAAACCGGCACGCTCGCGGGTCAGACCACCAGGGCCCAAAGCCGAAACACGTCGCTTGTGCGTGATCTCGGACAGTGGGTTATTCTGGTCCATAAACTGTGACAACTGGCTGGAACCAAAGAACTCTTTGATGGCGGCCGCAACCGGTTTCGCATTAATAAGATCCTGCGGCATCAAGCCTTCGCTTTCGGCCAGGGACAGACGTTCCTTAACCGCACGCTCCACCCGTACCAGACCAACACGGAACTGATTTTCGGCCATCTCACCAACACACCGCACACGGCGGTTACCCAGGTGATCAATGTCGTCCACCACACCGTTTCCGTTGCGAATCTCCACCAGGCATTTCAGCACATCCACAATGTCTTCACGGGACAAAGTACCTTCGCCGAGTATATCTTCACGTCCCAGCCGGCGATTGAACTTCATACGGCCTACTGCCGACAGATCGTAGCGCTCCGCAGTGAAGAACAGATTCTTGAACAGGCTTTCCGCAGCATCCTTGGTGGGTGGCTCGCCAGGGCGCATCATTCGATAAATTTCAACCAAAGCTTCCAGCTGATTGGTGGTGGAATCGCTGCGCAGGGTATCCGAAATGAAGGGGCCACGATCCAATTCGTTTATATAAAGTGTTTCAAACTCGGTGACACCCGCCTCAGCCAACGAATCGAGCAACGCCACTGTAATTTCAGCATTACAATCACAGATCAGCTCACCGGTGGATTTATCCACCACATTCTTGGCAATAACACGGCCTTCCAGGTATTCCTTCGGTACCGCCATCCATTCAATATTGGCTTTTTCCAGTTGGCGGATGTGACGGGCAGTCACACGACGCCCCTCTTCCACGACAACTTCATCGCCGGCTTTGATGTCGAACATGGCGGTTTCACCACGCAGACGCTCCGGAATCAGGCGCAGCTTGAACTCACCGCCGTCAAGAATAACGGTGTTTGTGTCGAAGAACATGTCCAACATTTCTTCATTTTCGTACCCAAGGGCCCGCAACAAAATAGTGGCCGGCAACTTGCGGCGACGGTCTATACGAACAAAGACCAGATCCTTGGGATCGAATTCGAAATCCAACCAGGATCCACGGTAGGGAATAATACGCGCGGAATAGAGCAGTTTCCCTGAGGAGTGGGTTTTACCACGATCATGGTCAAAGAATACACCAGGGGAGCGATGCAACTGGGATACGATTACCCGCTCAGTCCCATTGATAACAAAGGTGCCGTTTTCCGTCATCAACGGAATCTCACCCATGTATACTTCTTGTTCCTTGATGTCTTTGATGGCCTTGTTAGACGATTCCTTGTCGTAAATGATCAGACGGATCTTTACGCGCAGTGGAGCAGAATAAGTGGCGCCACGCATTTGACACTCTTGAACATCGAACACGGGTGTGCCCAATGCATAATCCACGTATTCAAGCGCCGCATTCCCTGAATAACTTGCAATGGGAAATACGGATTTGAAGGCCGCTTGCAGGCCTTCGTCGATACGCTCATCTGACTTGTTATCGAGTTGAAGGAATTTTCGATAAGAATCCAATTGGATGGCCAATAAATACGGCACTTCCATCGCGTCAGTGAGTTTACCGAAGTCCTTACGGATTCTTTTCTTTTCGGTGAAAGAATATGCCATCTGAGTTCCTCAGCTTGTCACTCTGCAAAATTAAATAATTTCGCTCTTTCGAAGTAATAACTTCGCGTTTTATCCCGACCGGGGTTACAGCTGAAAACCTGCCTCTTACAACACTGGACAGTTTTTCAATTTCGGCAATGCTTTAGAAAGTACAACAGCACTGCCAGAAATACTTTTTTTGCTCGCTTGCATAAAAACGTCAAAAGGCCGGTGGCATATAGCCACCAGCCCGACAGCAAATTGCGCAAATATTACGCGATTTGCCAAGCTGTTACTTAAGTTCGACTTTAGCGCCAGCTTCTTCCAGTTCTTTCTTGATCTTTTCAGCTTCGTCTTTGGCAACGCCTTCTTTCACTGCCTTGGGTGCGCCTTCAACCATTTCTTTGGCTTCTTTCAGACCCAGACCGGTGATGCCACGAACCGCTTTGATAACACCAACTTTGTTATCGCCGAAAGATTCGAGAACAACGTCAAATTCAGTTTTCTCTTCAACTGCGGCACCGGCGTCACCACCAGCAACCGCTGCTACTGCAACAGGCGCTGCAGCAGAAACACCAAATTTTTCTTCGATGGCTGAAACCAGTTCAACCAGATCCATAACGCTCATTTCAGCAATAGCGTTCAAAATTTCTTCGTTGGACAGAGCCATGGTTCAATACTCCAATGTGTATAGATTGAATTTCAATATCAAAATTAAGCTGCTTTTTGGTCTTTGACCGCTGCGACCACACGGGCAATCTTGCCGGGAACGTCGTTGAGTGTACGGGCAAACTTGGTAACAGGAGCCTGCAGTACACCCGCGAGCATGCCGAGGGCTTGATCGCGAGTCGGGAGCTTGGCCAGTCGATCGATTTCGTTAGCGCCATACATGACGCCACCGACCGCGAGGGCTTTCACTTCCAACTTGTCGTTTTCCTTGGCGTAATCTTTGATCATGCGTGCAGCTGCACCAGGATCTTCGATCGACAATGCCAGGATAGTCGGGCCAACCAGGGTTTCTTTCAGGCACTCAAACTCAGTACCTTCAACCGCGATGCGCGCCAGCGTGTTTCTTACTACTTTCAGATACACGCCTTGCTCACGAGCCTGTTTACGCAATTCAGTCATTTGCGAAACAGTCAAACCACGATAGTCAGCAATTACAGCGGACAGAGCACCAGAAGCGGCTTCGTTGACTTCGGCAACAATTGCCTTTTTGTCTTCTAGCTTAAGTGCCACTAAACACCTCTCTTTCGCTAAGTTACGTTTCCCCTTACACTTTCATTTCCGGGGTCGCGGTGCCCGACTCAGAGCAACTGAATCTTGAACCACCGCGTCTGCGCAGGCGTATTTAAGTGACCAACCAATCAAAAACTCATTAGCTGATCACACCTGCGGTCTTTGACGCGCCCCCTGCCCTTGAGACAAGGGGGCTCAAAGTCCGTACGGCTGCCTTAGATTTCCAGGCTAGCCTGATCAATCGCCACACCCGGCCCCATAGTTGAGGATAAAGTGATGCGCTTGATGTAGGTTCCCTTGGAGCTGGCTGGTTTGGCTTTCTTCAAATCAACCATCAATGCTTCAAGGTTCTGCTTGATTGCACCAGGCTCAAAACCAACCTGACCAACTGAGCAATGAATGATACCGGCTTTATCTGTACGGTAACGCACCTGACCTGCCTTGGCATTGGTCACGGCGGTCGCCACATCTGGAGTAACGGTTCCGGTCTTGGGGTTAGGCATTAAGCCACGAGGGCCAAGAATCTGCCCCAGCTTGCCAACAACGCGCATGGCATCAGGCGAGGCAATAACCACATCAAAGTCGAGATTGCCTTTCTGCACTTCTTCAGCCAGGTCATCCATTCCAACCAAGTCTGCGCCCGCTGCTTTGGCTGCTTCTGCATTCGCCCCTTGGGTGAACACAGCTACCCGCACGGTCTTACCTGTGCCATTCGGCAAAACGCTGGCACCACGCACCACCTGATCGGATTTACGTGGATCAACACCCAGGTTTACCGCCACATCGATGCTTTCTTTGAACTTTACCGTAGACAGATCCGCCAGCAGGGACACCGCTTCCAACACATCGTACTGCTTGTTGGCATCCACTTTTTCGCGAATTGCTTTTTGTCGCTTGGTCAATTTAGCCATCTTACATACCCTCCACTTCAAGACCCATTGCACGGGCAGATCCGGCAATAGTGCGTACTGCAGCATCCATATCGGCGGCTGTCAGATCGGGCATTTTGATGGTAGCGATCTCTTCAAGCTGGGCTCGAGTCACTTTGCCGACCTTGTTCTTGTTCGGTTCACCACTGCCCTTCTGGATGCCAGCTTTTTTCTTCAGCAAAATTGAAGCTGGAGGGGTTTTGGTAATAAACGTGAAAGAACGGTCGCTGTATACTGTGATCACAACCGGAATGGGCATACCCGCTTCAAAAGCAGGTGGCTGAGTCTGGGCGTTGAACGCTTTACAGAACTCCATGATGTTAACACCGTGCTGACCCAGTGCGGGGCCAACCGGTGGACTGGGATTTGCCTGTCCGGCTTTAACCTGAAGCTTAATATAAGCTTGTATCTTCTTTGCCATTTCACCTACTCCTCGGGTTCAAACGCCGCTAGGCTCCCCGTATAAAGTAAAAATCCCCGCCCAGGGCAACCCGGCAGGGGTCGAAAATCAACCTTTTTCTACCTGACCAAACTCAAGCTCTACCGGAGTGGAACGGCCAAATATAAGAACCGCCACATGCAGGCGACTCTTTTCGTAATTCACTTCTTCTACCACACCATTAAAGTCTGCGAAAGGCCCGTCCACAACCCGGACCACTTCACCTGGCTCAAACAGCGTTTTGGGCTTCGGCTTTTCAACCCCATCTTCTACACGCTGCAGAATAGCCTCCGCTTCGCGATCACTGATTGGAGCCGGCTTATCAGCTGTACCACCAATAAAGCCCATCACCTTTGGGCAGTCTTTAACCAAATGCCAGGTGGCGTCATTCATTTCCATTTGCACCAACACGTAACCTGGAAAGAACTTACGCTCACTTTTACGCTTCTGGCCGCCCCGCATTTCCACCACTTCTTCGGTGGGGACCAGTATCTCACCAAACTGATCTTCCATTCCAGCCAGCTTGACGCGCTCACCCAGAGATCGCTTTACATGCTTTTCAAAGCCTGAGTAGGCATGAACCACGTACCAACGCTTCGCCATCTGCAACCTCTTGCTCTTATCCAATTATACTGGAGATGATTTTGCCCAGAGCCAGATCCAGCAACCACAGCAACAAGCACACAGCAA
>MDSW01130149.1_pt1 | contig 64459 bp, 73 predicted proteins | sample 811171 | NCBI WGS metagenome assembly MDSW01 (sample SAMN05326641, study PRJNA326480) | marine metagenome | isolation source: seawater | place: Atlantic Ocean: North West | collected 2012
AAATTGAGATTTATTTTTCCATTTACCAATGCAATTATAAGAGCGCCAAAAGCTCCAATTGCTGATGCTTCTGTTGGTGTTGCAATGCCAGCAAATATAGATCCAAGCACAAGAAGAATAAGAAATACTGGAAGCGCAAGAGTTTTGAAGAGTTCTATTCTTTGAATTGGAGGTTCATCTGAGTAATCCTTTATATCTTGATTATTTTTATTTTTATAAATCGTATATATAAGGTACCCAAAACATATCATTATTCCAGGAACTATTGCCCCTACAAATAGGTCACCAACTGTAACTGTTTGTTGGGAATATTCGCGCATACTTATTTGCGCTGATGTATGTGCAGTAGACATAACATCACCAAGAAGTACCAATGCTATAGACGGCGGTATTATTTGTCCTAAAGTTCCAGTAGATGCAACCAAACCAGATGAAAAGCTTCTCTCATAACCTTGATTAATTAAAATCGGCAATGACATCAGGCCCATAGTTACGACAGTTGCACCAACGATACCTGTACTTGCCGCCAATAAAGCACCAACGATAATGATAGATATAGATAAGCCACCTTTTGTATTTCTAAAAGCAGCTGCCATATTTTCTAACATTTTTGCTGCTATGCCAGATTTCTCAAGAACTGCTCCCATAAAAATAAACAAAGGAACTGCAAGTAAGGTCATGTTATTCATAATTCCAAAAATTCTTATAGGAATGCTTTTAAAGATTGCTGAATCAAATACTCCAAAAGGAATGCAGATTAAAGCAAAAAGTATTGATACTCCTGCCAAAGTAAAGGCGACAGGGTAACCCATTAACAATGCAAGACATATCAATATAATTAATAGAAGAGGTATTAATTCCATTTATTTTGTATGAATTGATGAATTAGAGTCATCAATATGGTTATTGGGAATAATACAATCAAAGTCTTTTGTATATAAACAAATTTAAGACCACCGGCTTCTGTTGAAGCCTCTTTAGACTCCCAGGCTGAGGTTATAAGATCAATTGAAAAATAACCAATTACAAAACATAGAGGGAGCAAGAAAAGAAAACAAAGAAAAAAATTTATCTTTTTTTTATAGCTCTCATTAGCTTCTCTATAAAAAATATCTACTCTAACGTGTTCATTTTTATATTGCACATATCCAGCACATCCTAAAAAAATCAAACCATGCATATACATTACTAACTCCTGAAGGCCTGTAAAGCCAATATCAAAGAAATATCTAGCAACAATTATCACTATCATCAAAAAAGTCATGATGGGAATCATCAATGATATGAATTTTCCTAAAGAATTTATTGTTTTTTCCATAATTTATATTGAATTAGCCTTCAGGTATTCGTTAGAATACAGTCATGATTATAGTACTTTCTCCAGCAAAAACACTTGATTACGAGTTTGAGACTTCAGGCAACCATTCTGTTCCATCTTTTCTTGGGCAGTCCTCTAAACTTATCAAGCAACTTAAGAAAAAAGATCCAAAGGATATAGCATCCCTGATGGGACTTAGCGATAAGTTAGCAGTATTAAATTATGACAGGTATCAATCATGGACAGCATCAAAAAAAGTTTCTAATGATTCAAAACCTTCCATGCTTGTTTTTAAAGGAGATGTATATCAGGGGCTCCAAGCTGAAGATCTTTCAAAAAAAGAGATGGAGTTTGCTCAGAAACATATAAGAATCTTATCTGGCTTATATGGTATTTTAAGACCCTTAGATTTAATGAAACCATACAGGTTAGAAATGGGCACGAAGCTAAAAACTGACTATGGTAAAAACCTATATGAATTTTGGGGTGGGAAAGTTCAAAAGAATGTTTTAGATGAACTAAAGAGTCAAAAGTCTGACCTTTTAATTAACCTTGCCTCAAAAGAATATTTTACAGTTTTAGGCAAATTGCCCGAAGATATTAATGTTGTTTCTCCAGCATTTAAAGATTACAAAAACGGGAAATATAAAATTATTAGTTTTTATGCAAAAAAAGCTAGAGGGTTAATGGCCAAATGGATTATTCAGAACAAAGTTAAAGATTTTGAAGATTTAATTAATTTTAATTCAGAGGGATATAAATATTCAAAATCTGAATCTACTGCCGCCACCCCAGTTTTTTTAAGAAAAGCTTAAGATTCTGATTCGTTAAATTTTTTAACGTCAACAAGCTTATTAAATGACGCATCTCTCTTTTCTACATTAGCAGTCATTGCCTCAGCCATATCTTTTTGACTTAACATAGCACCACTCCATAAAGCATTATATTCTAAGCCTTCACTGACAGTATGATCTCTTGAATAGTTCATCACTGCTTTTAACCCATATATTGCAACAGGAGACTTTGAAGCTATTTCCCTAGCTAGTTCATTTGCAGCTTCAAGCAATTTTTCATGAGATTCATAAGTATTGCTGACTAAACCATTTTCTTTTGCTTCGTCTGCATACATTCTTCTTCCTGTATATGCCATCTCACGCATTTTGGAGTCTGGAATAATTTTTGGTAGTCTTTGAAGAGTACCAACGTCAGCTGCCATACCAATATTAATCTCTTGAATACAAAAGAACGCATCTTGTGAAGCCAATCTAATATCACATGCCGTAACAAGATCTACAGCGCCTCCAATACAACCACCATGAATTGCTGCAATAACTGGAACTCTTATTTTTTCAAGGGTACTTATATATTCTTGAAGCTCTTTAGCAACTCTATATACGGCTTCACCAATTCGAGCATGATCAGGTTTTTTATCATCAGGAATATTATCAACACCATTTGAAAAGGCATTTAAATCCATACCTGCACAGAAATGCTTACCAGTAGACGACATAACAACAACCCTGACATCAGAGTCTTTATTTATTTCTTCTAATACATCACCAAGCTCAACCCAAAAATCTCTAGACATAGTATTAAGCTCATCCGGTCTAGACAAAACAAGATTCGCTATATGATCTGCAACATTAACTTTAAAACAGGTGTATTTTTTTGTATTCATGACTTATTTGCTATTTCAATAGACTCATTTACGATTGCTCGTATCTTTTCAACGTGCTCGAATGTCTTATGATGTGACAAGACCACTTTTCTATCTTCACTTAAAAGAACTAACATTTTTTTCAGTTGTTCTAAATTCTCTAATATTTTATTATCCATAAATATAATTTTGTAACTAAATTGTAATCAATAAGCATTATAATGCTCTTGCACTATGAAATCACTAAGACATATTTTTTTAATTTTAATTATCTCAATAAGTAATAATATTAATGGTTCAGAAGATGATAAATCTTTTCAAGAACAATCAATGCTTGCTGTTTTATATTCACAAACATCTGCAGAGTTTTCAGCTAATAATATCCAGACTTATAACAATGCAAGATTAGCTCTTGATTCAGCCTTGCTTGATAAGTCCTGGTCTGCAGCATTAGAGCAAAAAGACAACTATAAAAATAAAATGCCAGCAATAATCTTAGATGTAGATGAAACTGTTCTTGATAACTCAGCCTTTCAAGCAAGAACAATCTTAGAAGGCATCTCTTATCCAAACGGTTGGGTTGAGTTTGTAAATGAAGAAAATTCTGAGCTTGTTTCAGGTGTTAAAGAATTTTTGCTATATGCCAAAGATAAAGGGGTTAAAGTTTTCTATGTAACAAATAGAATTCATATTTTAGAAGAAGCAACTAAAAATAATCTTAAAGCACTTGGACTTCCATTTGATGAAGATATTGATGTCCTATTAATGCGTGATGAGAATGGTTGGACTAGAGATAAAACCTCAAGAAGAAATCTTGTAGCAAAAGATTATAGAATTCTTCTTTTGGTAGGTGATCAGCTAACAGATTTTATTAGCTCTGAAGAATCTTATGTCCTCCATTCCGAAAGAAAAAAGCTTGCTGATAAGTACTCAAGTTTTTGGGGAACAAAATGGTTTGTAATAACCAATCCAATGTATGGAAGATGGGAATATTCAATTTATGATAACAAAACTCCAGAATCTGAAGCTAAAGCTGAAGAAATAAGGAAAGATTCTCTTCGCCCATAACTTAATGAAACGATTATCCTGTTTATATATTTGTTTTTTCATTCTGGTCTCATGCTCAAATGAGAAGACTGAAACAGTTCAGATTGGTAATAAAAAGACCGAAATACTAGAAATAAAATCTTTTGATGATTCAGAGATACCTAAAAATATAATTTTAGTTGTCGGTGATGGAACAGGTTTAAATCAAATTATGATATCAAGGATTGCAGAAGGCGGCCTTGACTATAAGTTGGCAATTGATCAATTGCCACATCAGGGATTAGTTTTAACACATGCTAATGAAAATATCATTACTGATTCTGCAGCTGCTGCAACTGCATGGGCAACGGGATTTAAAACAAAGAATAGGTACTTATCACTTACTCCTGAGAATAAAATCTTAAAAACAATACCAGAAATGCTATCTAAAAAAGGCTATTCATCTGGTCTTGTTGCTACCTCTTCTATAACACATGCTACGCCAGCAGCATTTTATGCACATATTGATTCAAGATATAAAGAAGTTGAAATTGCATCTCAATTACTTAATTCTCCAATTGATGTCGCTTTGGGAGGAGGGCAAGAATTCTTTGAAATAGGGAAGGTAACAGAATCTTATAATCTTCTAACTGAAAAAAGTTCTTTAAATGATGATTTTAGTAATTCAAATAAAATTTTAGGATTATTTGATAAAGACGGTATCGTAAGATCGTCTGAGAAACCTTCGCAAAGAGACATGACTAACTTTGCATTAACACGCCTTTTAAATAATACGGTTCAATGTGAGGGGTTTTTCTTAATGACCGAGGGAAGCCAGATCGATTGGGCTGCTCATGACAATAATGTCACAATGATGATAGAAGAATTCAAAGATTTTGATTTAACAATTAAAGACTTAGTTAATTTTACTTCTGAGAATGAGCAAACTTTGTTAATAATAACAGCTGACCATGAGACAGGTGGATTACAGATTCTTAAACAACAAGACGACTCAGTTATTATACAGTGGGGAACGGGTAGGCATACTGCAATTCCTGTAGGAGTTTATGCTTATGGACCTGGAGCTCATTTATTTAATGGCGTCATGGATAATACAGAAATACATTATAAAATACTTGAAGCAATCAATTTTACAAACCTAGAAGAATCAACTTGTGATCTAAAATAATGAAAATAGATCAATCGTTTATTAAAAAACATTTACCTGCATTAAAAGAGTGTGTAAATAATGCGTCTAGGGAAATTATAAATATTTATAGTTCAAATAATTTTGGCGAAATAAGTAAATCAGATGGCTCACCCCTGACTATTGCAGATCAAAAAGCGAATGAAGTTATTATGTGCAACTTGAAAGATATATCTCCAGATATCCCAATAGTTTCTGAAGAAACCTTTGATAAAGCCTCTCTTAATGAAATTAAAAGTCTATATTGGTTAGTTGATCCCCTCGATGGAACAAGAGAATTTATTAATAAAACTGATGAATTCACTGTAAATATTGCATTGATATATGATAAAAAAGCAGTATTTGGAATTGTAGCTTCCCCAGTTAAAGAAAAAATATGGCATGGTTCCATCTTTGACGATAACCAAAGGGAAGAATCACCACCGGATTGCCTGAGGTTGGTTATGAGTAAAAGTCATAAAAGCATAAATGACGAAGCATTTCTAGAGTTTCTAGATGATAGAAATGTTAAATATCAAATTATTGAGAAGGGAAGCTCGCTTAAACTGTGTGGACTTGCAGATAATGATGCAGACATTTACCCAAGATTTGGACCTACCTCTGAGTGGGATATAGCTGCAGCTCACGCAGTTCTTGCTAGTTATGGAGGAAGCGTCATTAGCATTCCAGATGAGACGGAGTTAAGTTATTCAAAAAAGTCCTCAATACTTAATTCTTACTTTATTGCATTTAGAAATAATGAAATAAAAAGTGAATATTTGCCATTATTAAGAGATTTTTTTAAAAAATTGGTATAATTTCTATAATACATAATTAATTAGTATAATTAATTATAAATTTTTAATATAAAATGGGCACACAACTTCAACCAACACAGCTTAATACTCCAGGAAAGGATATAGAATCATACCTTTCTTCAGTCCATGCAATACCGATTCTTACAAAAGAACAAGAGCAAGAGCTTGCTCTCAAGCTTTATGAAGAAGATGACTTAGACGCAGCAAGACAATTAGTTATTCACCATTTGAGATTTGTTGTACATATATCTAGATCTTATCAAGGCTATGGGTTGCCTTTAGGTGACATTATTCAAGAGGGCAATGTTGGGTTAATGAAGGCAGTGGATAAATATGATCCACATAGAGGGGTAAAGTTAGTTTCATTTGCAGTCCATTGGATTAAAGCAGAGATTCATGAATATATTCTTAGAAACTGGAGACAGGTAAAAATAGCTACAACAAAAGCACAAAGGAAGTTATTTTTTAACTTAAGAAGTAAAAAGAAATCCTTAGATTGGCTTACAAAAGAGGAAGCTGAGAAAATTGCATCCGATCTAAATGTTGAAGTAAAAGATGTTTTGCATATGGAGAATAGACTTTCTTCAAATGATTCTTCGTTCGATTCGCCCGTTTCAACTGGAGATGATGGTGAAACAATGTCGCCATCACAATACTTAGAAGATAAAAGATATGATCCAGAGGTCATTGTTGCGAAAGAACAAGCTGAGCAATTAAATAGCAATGATTTAATTAATGCTTTGAAAATATTGGATGATAGAAGTAAGGATATTCTTCAAAGACGATACTTAGCTGATAAGAAAGCAACTCTCCATGATCTTGCAGCTGAATATAGTGTTTCTGCAGAAAGGATTAGACAGATTGAAAATAGTGCTCTAAAAAAACTAAAATCTGTAATGGTAGATTTCGCTTAAAACTCTTTGCTATAGATGCGCCTAAAATTTTTACCTTCTTTTGCTAAGAGAAGGGGTCGCATCACAAAGAGCCAAGAAGAAAATTTAAAACTTTTACCAAATTTTTCAATAAAGACTCTTGTTGATATCCAGAAAGCAGCATTGGATTTTAAATATTGTTGTTTAGAAGTTGGTTTTGGTAATGCTGATAGTATTGGTCACGATGCTCTCAATAATCCTGAGATTTTATTTGTTGGATCAGAGGTATATATGTCTGGGATTGGCTCTCTTTTGAGGATCATTAAAGATAATAATATAAATAATGTGAAAATTTTCTCAGATGATATTAGGCTTTTGCTTGATACCAAAAATCCTATAGAGACTTTTGATGCAATTAAAATTATTTGTCCCGATCCATGGCCCAAAGAAAGGCATCATAAGAGAAGATTAATTAATAACAGCTTCTTAGAATTACTTCATCGCTCAATGAAACAAAAAGCAAATTTATATATTTCCACTGATTGGGAAAACTATGCTGATAGTATTAATGAGACTCTTCATAAAAGCAGTCTTTTTGATGAATCTAAGAGTATTTTTTTAGAAAAGAAGGGCTTAACAAAGTTTGAAGAAAGAGGTCAGAATGAGGGTAGGGATATATTTGAATTTAATTTTCAAAAAGGGAATCATCCTTCATAGATTTTCATAAATTTTTCGCACGCAATCCCTCTATGACTAATCTTATTTTTGATCTCTGAATCTATAGAAGCCATCGAAGAATCATGATTTAAAGGATAAAAGATCTTGTCATATCCAAACCCTCCATTGCCAGAAGAATTTATTGACACCTTGCCATGAACCTTTCCTTGAGTGATTATTGGCATTGGGTCATCACAACCTCTTAAACCAACTAGAACGCAAACATAGTAAGCATCTAAACTTTCTACATTGAGCTCATTAAGCTTTTTCACTATTTTCTCTCTATTCTTTTTGTCACTAGAATCATCTCCAGCATAACGAGCAGAATAAATACCAGGTTCAAAATTTAGCGCAGGCACAACAAGACCAGAATCATCAGCGATAGTATATTTATTTGATTCTTTTGCTCCGTGTTTAGCTTTAATAAGAGCATTTTCAAGAAAAGAATCACCATCTTCTATAGGATCATTGATTTTAAGATCTGTTAGAGAAAATAATTTATGATCTTTAAATAACTTCTTGAATTCTTCTACCTTTCCAGCATTAGAAGTTGCAATTAAAATTTCTTTACTGTTTTTCAAGTAAGTAAACTCCTTCAATTGCAAATAAATTAGGAATTAAAGAAGCTAACTTGCCATTACCACCTTTTGAATCTAAGAAAACAGAATCTTTGATCTTTATACCCTCTTTCATACAAAGTTCTTCAAAATCTTTTATCGTGCATAAATGAATATTATCTGTCTCATACCAACTTGATGGGAGCTCTGGTGTTACTGGCATTTTGCCAGATGCCAGATTTATTCTACATTTCCAATATCCAAGATTTGGAAGTGTTACCACACATCTATTAGAAAGCTTAAGCATTCTATTCAGTGCTAGACTTGGTTCTTTTAAACATTGAATAGATCTAGCCATTATAGATATATCAAAATTTGAAGACTCAAACCCGTTAATACCTTTATCAATATCTTGTTTTATAACAGGAACTCCTTTTGAAATACATACCTCGATTTTATGATCATTTATTTCAACTCCATATCCTAAGATATTCTTCGAATCCATCAATTCCTTTAGCAAAGATCCATCCCCACAACCAAAGTCTATAACCTTGCCCTCCGCAGGCACCCATTTATTTATTATTTTTGAAAGTTCTTTTGCCATTATGATTGAATAAATTTCTCTATTATTTTTGCGTATTTGTCTGATGCAAATAGAAAGCTATCATGCCCATGCTCACCTTCTAAAACAACATAAGATGATTTAATATTATTATTCATAGCAGCAATTTGTATCTCTTTTCCTCTTTCTGGTGGATAAAGCCAATCTGAATAAAAGCCAATAATAAGAAATTGAGCAGTAACTTTTTTAAGAGATCTATCAAGCTTTCCTGAGACACCAGCAGCATCATATCCATCCATAGCCTTGGTCATTAGTATGTATGTATTAGCATCAAAGATTTCGGAAAATTTATCCCCTTTGTATTGTAGGTAATTTTCAACTTCAAAATCTACCTCATGATCAACTTTTGAATTATCATCTTGAAATTTTCTACCGAATCTTAAGTCCATATGTCTTTCAGATAAGTAGGTTATATGACCTAACATTCTTGCAGTCTTGATACCGTTTTTAGGGATTACATCATGCTCAATGTAATTACCATTATGAAAATTTTGATCTTTTCTTATCGATTCACGGGCTACTTCATTCATAGCAATATTTTGTGTGCTAGACCTTGCTGCAGCTGCAAAGATTCCCACCTTTTTAACCTTGTCTGGATAAGCAATTGACCATTGAAGAGCCTGCATCCCTCCCAAACTTCCTCCAACAACAAAAGACCAAAAAGGAATATCTAGTTTATCTAAAAGCATCTTTTGTGAATTAACCCAATCAGAAACACTTACTAATGGAAAGTTACCACCATAAGCCTTTTTAGTAGAAGGATTAATACTTTTAGGTCCTGATGATCCAGAACATCCACCTAAATTATTACAACAGACTACATAATATTTATTTATATCTATTGCCTTGTTGGGCCCAACGATCTCATCCCACCAACCCGTTTCTCGTTCTGAGTTTTCACCAGAAACATGATGATTTCCAGAAAAGGCATGACAAACAAGAATAGCATTAGTCTTAGACTCATTGAGCTCACCATAACTTTCTACCATTAACTCAAATGAATCTAATCTATCTCCACTATCTAAATCTAAACCCTCAGGAAAATTAATAAGCTCAGTCTTTATCTTCACAATATTGATCTTAGGATGTCAGTCAATAAATTTTCAAGCAAGTTTATCAATATAAAAATAAACAATGGAGAGAAATCTAAGCCTCCAGCAGATGGTATATATTTCCTAACAGGAGAGAGTATTTTATGTGAGATTTCTTCAACTAGTTCAAGAAAGGCATTTGATTTTTCTGGCGATATCCAACTCAAGATCACACCCCCTATGACAGCAAATAAAAATATTCTCAGCATTACCAATAGGGTCTGTATGGCTGCAACCCCAATCAAAACTATCATTTCATATTGACTCCAAAATGGTACCACCATTAAAGAAAGGAATTTAAAGATGACCGCAATAATAAATATATTAATTATTTGATTTGGCAAGAGAAAAAGAATCTTAGAGATAGGCTTATATATCTTAATTGAAATAGCAACAATTGGATTTAGATAATTAACCTTCAAAAGGTTAAAAATTAGCAAAAGAACAAAAATATAATTAAGACTATTCAATAAAATAGCAATTATTCCACTACTAGAACTCATTCGAAATCTCCTTTGATCGCTTTATTGCAGCACTTAAACCCTTTTCAAAAACTTTATTAAGATTACCAGATTTAAAAGATTTTAGTCCTGCTTCTGTTGTACCTTTCTTTGATGCTACCGACGCGATTAGATCATTTAAATTATCATCTTTACTTATGGACAATCCCACACCCCACATAAGATTAAGAATAATACTATTAACTTTCTTTTGATCCTGATCGCAAATAACCATTAATTTTTTCTCATAAGTCTTTAGTAAATAAAAGAAATAAGCTGGACCACTTCCAATCATTCCAGTAAAGGTATCCATATGCGACTCCTGTTTAAGTTCTACGACTTCTCCAATTCTTTCAAATAAATCAATAATCTCAAGATAATTATTTTTCTTAAAAGTTGCGTTATAAATTCCAGTAATACCCAAGCTAAATTCTGAAGATGTATTTGGCATCGCTCTAAGTAGTTCAATATTTTTATTAATTTTTAAGTATCTTTTTGTTTTTATACCCGCTACAAAACTTATAATTTTAGGGTTTTTATAGTTATCTAATATGTCCTTATAAGCATTGATTGCATCCTTGGGTTTAACAGCTAATATAAATATATCAACATGTGCTGTGCTTTTATTTTTAAAATTTTTTATTTGAAGTTTCTTTAGCTTATCTTGATTCTTTTTATTTCTATCAATATAAAAGATATTATCAGTTGCTAATGTAGAAAGCATAAAGCCTTTGGCAACCGCTTGTGCTATATTGCCGCCACCATAAAAAACAATATTCATATCCTTTTACCAAAGATAGATTCACCAATTCTAACCATTGTTGATCCATGAATAATTGCATCCTCAAAATCTGAAGTAGTTCCCAATGAAATAGCATTAGCACTTGGAAAAGAAGATTGAAGTTTCTTACTAAGGTTTAAAATTAATTTCATTGTTTCTTCTTGTTCAATTTTGGTATCAGTTAGTTTTGGAAGAGCCATTATGCCTCTTAAGTTAATATTTTTCATAGATTCTACTATTTTGGCAATATCTAAAAGGTTTTCTGGGTGACAGCCACTTTTACTTAGTTCTGATGATATATTTACTTGAATACATGCTTCAATTGTCTTATTAATATGCTCACACTCTAAGTTTAATTTCTTAATTACTTTTTCTCTATCTAAGGCATGAACCCAATTTGCATTATTTGCAATAATTTTTATTTTATTTGACTGAATTGGGCCAATAAAATGCCAAATAATTTTGTTTGATTTAATAATTGATGATTTTTCTTGAAGTTCTTGAGCGTAGTTTTCACCAAAACTAGAGACTCCACTTTCTAGAGCTGTTTCAATCATTTGAACACTTTTCTTTTTAGATACAGCTATCAAAGTGATTTCTTTTGGATCCTTATTAATAGATGCACAAGCCTCACTTATTTTATTTTTAATATTTTCTATATTTTTAGTTATTTCTTTTTGCATAATGTTCTTAAACGAGGATCAAAACCAGCCTTAGTAATTTTTTCTTTAACATTATTAGCAGCCGATTTATTTTCATATGGCCCAGATATAACACTATTTAATAATTTACCTGGATTAGAGGTGCTATAGACGTCATTTATTGAAATATTCTGTATATCAGACTTGAGCATATTTTCTGCCTCCATTGCATATTTTTTATTACCATAGGCCCCAATTTGGACATAATATTGACATAAGCCGAGCGACTCATCTTCTGACTCTATCTCTATTAATATTGAATCCTCCTTAAGAGACGACGGGAAATCTATTATTACCGAGTTAGTGGTTCTTTGTGTTTTAACTGAGACAACATCTGTCTTGAAATAAAAAAAAGATATGGATGCTAATCCAGCACTAATTGCCAACATAGAAATTATAGTGCTTCTTGATATCGTATTATCTGTTGATCCTCTAGATCTAAATGCCTGCTTGCTCTTATTACTTCTTTTTTTATTTATCTTTCTATTTGCAAAATCTTTCATGACATTACATTTTTTGCATAGGCGTGATACCAAGAATCTCAAGTCCATTTGAAATGGTTTGCCTAACAGCAGACAAGCAAAATATTACTGATAACATATTTTCTTCTGATTCTGAGAGCACATGATTATCATTGTAGTAGCTATGAAACAATTGAGATAAATCTCTTAGATAAAAAATAATTAAATGAGGCTGAAGAGTTAAAGCAGATTTATTGACAATATTAGGGTATTTAGCAATTTCATGAATTAGCATATCGCATTTACTATAAGTATTATCTTCAATGCGACGCATATTTGTATCTAACTCAGGATAAGTTTCCTTAAACTTTTGCTCTAGTGAAAATATTCTCGCATGCGCATATTGAATATAATAAAAAATATTTTCCTTGCTATCTGATTTAGCTATATCTAGATCAAAGTCTAAGTGTTGATCTGACTGTTTTGATAAATAATAGAATCTAGCTGCATCCGAACCGATTTCTTTAATTAGATCTTTTAAGGTAAAAAATTCTCCAGATCTTGTGGACATCTTTACTTTCTTTCCATCTTTAAATAAATTTGCAAATTGAACAAGTTTAACAATAAGCCTTTCTTTATTTGATCCTAAGGCTTCTATAGATGCCTGTATCCTTTTTATATAACCATGGTGATCGGCACCCCAGACGTTTATTAAATTATCAAACCCTCTATCTATTTTATTTTTATGATATGCAACATCAGAAGCAAAATATGTTGCTCTACCATCTTCTCGTATTAAAACACGATGTTTATCATCTCCACTTGAATCAGTATTTAACCAAATAGCACCATCTTTTTCATATGCCATGCCACCTTTTTTTAATTTATTTATAGAATTAGATATTTCTGAAGATGATTCAATCAAGCTGCCAAGAGAAGATTCTTTAAACCAATTATCAAAATTAACGTTAAAATCTTTTAAATCATCTTTTATAGATTTTATTATGCTTTCTAATGAGAAGCTTTTGACAGCATTCCATTTTTTTTCATCTAATCCCTGTAAATTTTTTATAACTTGATCAATTTCTTCTTCAGGATCAGATGGCATATTTTTAGCAAATGATTCCAAGTTGTCATATCTAAAATCTTCTTTAGCGAGAAAATCTTCTCCTATTAATTCAATATATTTCCCTTTGTATGCATTTTGCGGAAAGAAGTTATTAATATCTTTTTGGATTATCTTTAAAATCACACTAGCAGTAAGAATATCAATCTGCCTACCGGCATCATTGATATAGTATTCTTTCTCTACAATATTTCCTGTAGCTTTTAATATCCTCCCAAGTGCATCTCCATAAGCAGCGCCTCTGCCGTGTCCAACATGAAGAGGGCCAGTTGGGTTAGCCGAAACGAATTCAATTTGCACTCTTTTATTATCGCCTATCAAAGATTCTCCAAATTTCTCTTTAATTTTTTTTATTTTTAAAAGCACAGATACAAAATCTTTTCTTTTAAGAGTAATATTTATGAAGCCAGGTCCAGCTGCTTCAACATCTTTAAAAAGCTCAAGTCCTTTTAAATGTTTTTCAAGATCCTTAGCTAATTCCTTAGGATTGAGTTTTAATACACTTGCCGCAATCATGCAGACGTTTGTTGTTAAATGACCATTTTCAAGATTATCTGATATAGAAGTTGAAAATTTATCAAGGATCATTTGATTAGAACTTTCGTTAATACCTTTAACAGAAGACAGGAATGCTTCAATCTCTTGATTTATAGCACTTATCAAGATTTAACTCTCCCAACATAGGTCATATCTCTAGTATCAACTTTAATAACCTCATTTTCATTTACAAACAAAGGGACTTGAATATTAATATTTGTTTCAAGAGTTGCATTTTTCATTGCACCGGATACTGTATCGCCTTTAATGCCTGGTTCAGAGCTAATTATCTTTAACTCAACGATAACCGGCGGGCTAACTGAAATAGGTTGACCGTTCCACAAAACTATCTCACACACTTCTTGACCAACTAGCCATTTTTTAGCATCTCCCATCTGGGATGCATTTATCTCAATTTGATCATAAGTATTTGTGTTCATAAAATGCCATGTATCGTTATCATGATATAAAAACTCCATCTCTGAATGATTTATATCAGCAGCTTCAGCACTTTCTCCAGATTTAAAAGTTTTATCATTTGTATTTCCAGTTAACAGATTCTTATATTTAACTCTCATCACGGCCTGGCCTTTGCCTGGTTTATGAAATTCGTGTTCAACTATAGAACAAGGAGCATTATCAATTATTAACTTAGTACCATTTTTAAATTGGTTTGTTGAAATTTTCATAATAAATTTGTTTTATGTTATTTTAATAGCGAGGTATCCAAATGAAAAATTTTTTATACATAACTTTACTAATGCTAATTGTAACTTCTTGTGTTCCAGGTAGCGAACAAACTAACAAAACTCAAGATTTAGAAGATTTTCTTACTATGGTTGAAGAAGAGAATAAAAGAGATGGGCCGGTAATATATTCTGCTTCTTGGATAAGCTCAAATTTCATAACCTATGATTCTCAAAAAATAATTGCAGATTATGGAACTAGATATACGTTAAAGTCATTAGAAAGAGCAAGACAAGCATCAAGCTTTGATAATCTTATAAAAACACCTGAAAACCAGAGGATGATAAATATTCTTAAAAGTTCTTTTGTAATGCCGCCTCCTTTAGACCAAGATTTAGCTTCAGAACTTTCAGATATATCTACAAGCTTAGAGGCTATGTACGGAACTGGGGAACACTGTTATGAAGATGGAAGCTGCTATGACTTAGAAGCTTTTGAATCAATAATTGATTCTTCAAGGGATTCAGATGAATTACTAAAAGCTTGGAAGGGGTGGCATGAAATTGGCAAGCCTATGAAACCAATGTATTTGCGTATGGTTGAGATTGGAAATCAAGGATCTAAGGACCTTGGTTATGACGGGTTAAGTGATTTATGGTTTAGTAAATATGATATGCCAGCAAATGATTTTTTAAATGAGACCGATAGAGTTTGGGAAGAGGTTAAACCTTTATATGATGCCCTGCATTGCCATGTAAGATCTAAATTAAATGATTATTACGGTGATGATGTTGTTCCAGATTCAGGACCATTACCGGTGCATATGCTAGGCAATATGTGGGGGCAATCTTGGTCAAATATATATGACTTGGTATATACAGAAGAGCTGAACTCCAATTCAGTTGATGTAACGAAAATAATTGAAGACAAAGGCATGAATGAAATCGAAATGGTTGAATATGCCGAGGATTTTTTCATATCAATTGGATTTGAACCTCTGCCAAAAACATTTTGGGAAAGATCATTGTTTGTTAAGCCAAGAGATCGATCGGTAGTTTGCCATGCCTCAGCATGGAACTTAGATCCAACAACTAATGACCTCAGAATAAAAATGTGCATTCAAAAGAATGAAGAAGATTTTATTACTATCCATCACGAACTTGGACATATTTTTTATTATCAAGCTTACAACCATTTACCAACTCTTTTTCAAGGAGGGGCTAACGATGGTTTTCATGAAGCATTTGGTGATCTGTTAACACTATCCATCACCCCAGATTATCTAAATAAAATTAACTTTATTACTGTGGAAGAAGCAAATCTTGCAAAAGAGGATCCTATTGGCTTGCTAATGAAACAAGCTTTGGAAGGGGTAGTTGTTATTCCGTGGGCGCTGATGTTGGATAAATGGAGATCAGGTGTTTTTAATGGTGACATAAAAGAAGACCAATTAAATACATCATGGTGGCAATTAAGGAAAGAATACCAAGGCATCAGCACAAGCGAAGATAGGTCAGAAGACTATTTTGATCCTGGTGCAAAGTATCATATTCCTGGTAATACTCCTTATACCAGATATTATTTGGCAAGAATTATGCAATATCAATTTCATGAAGCCTTGTGTAACGAGATAAACTTCGATGGATATCTTCATGAATGTTCAATTTATGGAAATAAAGTTGCTGGTGAAAAGATAATTTCTACTATGGCAATGGGTGAAAGCTTGCCATGGCAGGACGCTTTTGAAAATCTAACAGGCTCTAGAGAATTAAGTGGAAAATCAATATTAAATTATTATGCACCTCTCAAAGAATGGTTAGATGAACAAAATAAAAATAGAACATGTGGGTGGAACTAAATATGAAGATAGCAACTAATTTATTAATATCACTAATAGCTTTTTTTATAGCAATTTCGATTGCCGTAGCGACTGGAATTGAGCTAGTATTTAACGCAGTTTTTTTAGCCTTTGCGATCCAGTGGATTGCATTCATACCTGCATATGTTTTTCAGACAGAAAAATTCTATGATCTTACTGGGAGCCTCACATATTTATCAGTAATCTGGTATTCATTGACTTCTTCTTCAGATCAATTCAGTAATTTAAATGGTGCGAATATCGCAATTGTTTTATTAATCTCTCTTTGGGCAATAAGATTAGGCAGTTTTTTATTTATGAGAATTCATCGTGATGGTGAAGACAAAAGATTTAGATCCATCAAGCCGTCTGCTTCACAATTTTTTATGACATGGACTCTTCAGGGTTTATGGGTTTCACTTTGTTCTATGTGCGCACTAACTGCTATTTCATCAAATACCGGTGTAGTTATGAACGCATACTTTTATATCGGCCTAGGATTATTTATCCTCGGATTTTGTGTTGAAATTATCGCGGATATGCAAAAATCAGCATTTAAGGCAATCCCAGAAAATAATGATAAGTTCATAACTTCTGGACTATGGGAAAAATCTAGACATCCTAACTATTTTGGGGAAATTGTTTTATGGACTGGTATAGCCGTGATGTCATTTTCTTCTTTAGAAGGGCTTCAATATTTAACATTAATTTCTCCAATTTTTACTTACCTGCTTCTTGTATATGTTAGTGGTGTGAGAATGCTAGAGGCAAGGGGAGATTTAAAGTGGGGCGAAGATGAAGAATATAAAAAATATAAGGAAAGAACCCCAGTGCTATTCCCCAAGATCTGATAACCCTCATATATTTTAATTATTAGTACAAAAAATATACAATATTGATTCTTATGCGCATTTTTATAGAAACAATGCCTATTAAAAAAAAGAGCAATAATAATTTATTATTTACTCTTAGACTGTTAACATTATGGGACTTTAGGGAGTAACCAATGCTTAAATTTATAAAGAGAACATCTTTACCAGTATTTCTATGCTTTAGTGTATTTATTTCATCAAATGAGATTGAAGTTAATATGGAAAGTGTTTTAGAAATAGGAAGAGAAAATCAAACACTTTCTGCAACGTCGCAAGACAAGATTGATCAAACAGAAAGACAAACAGACAAAATAGTTAATGAGTTCAAAGTTGTTTCAAAACAGGTTGAGGGTCTAAAACTATATAACGCACAGAAAAGGATTCAGATACAGGCTCAGTTAGATCTTATGGATAAGCTTGATGACCAATTAGTTCAAGTTGTAGTAATGCAAAGACAAATACCACCACTAGCTCAAAAAATGTTGGATACTTTGGAAAATTTAATTCAAATAGATACTCCTTTTAGATTAGAAGAAAGAAGAGGAAGAGTGGACTTGGTAAGATCGTCTTTAGCAAAACCAAAAGTAACTGCATCAGAGCAAGTGAGACAAGTCTTAGAGGCATACAATATTGAAGCAGAATATGGAAGAAAGATTGATACATATGAAGACAAATTGGCAGATGGAACTGTTGTAAATATTCTTGTGATAGGAAGAATAGGAATGTTTTATCAAACCAAAGATGAAAGATCTAGCGGTAGATGGAATAACGCATCAGGAGAGTGGGAAGAGTTATCTTCAAGTTACAGAAAACCAATAAGAGACGGAATAAGAATGGCTAAAAAACTAATCCCTACAGATATGTTACTTATGCCAGTTGTTAAAGGGGAAGCATAATGAAAAAGTATTTACCAATATTATTTGTATTAGTTATAACCTTTAATACTTTTATCTTTGCTCAAGAAGCAGAAGATGAGACTCCAGAAGTTTCAACAGTTGAAGCATTGCTGATGTTGGTTAAAGAAGGAAAGACAAAGGAGCAATCTGAAAACTCTAAAAGAGAAGCACAATTTATGGCTGATAAGAACAAGCAAGCAGCTATTCTTGCAGCTGAAAAAAGAGAGCTTGCAAGACAAGAGAGGATTGCAGATCAACTTGAAGCTGAGTATAAAAAGAATGAAGAAATACTGAGAGTAAAAGAAGAAGCATATAAAAAAGAACTTGGTTCATTAGTTGAGTTATTTGGACATTTACAAAGCTCTGCTGGTGAAGCTGCTGTTCAATTTTCTGGATCACTTACAAGCGCACAATATGGCTTAGAAAGAGTTGATTTTCTTAATAATTTAACTTCAAAAATGTCAGAAACAACTGAGCTACCTACTATTAGAGAAATCGAAGGCCTATGGTATGAGCTTAAAAGAGAGATGGTTGCAAGTGGTCAAGTAGTTTCATTTGAAACAACAGTTATAGATGTTGACGGTGAGTCTTCTACCTGTAGTGTTACAAGAGTAGGATTATTTAATGCTGTATGTGATGGTAAATATTTGGAATATGTATCGGCTACAGGTCAGTATGCATTTCTACCAAGACAACCTGCTGGTCGTTATACAAAGACTGCTAAAAAAGTTGGTCAAGCTGAAGTCAATGAGCAAGTTAAATTTGGGGTAGACCCAACTGGTCCTACAGGGGGCAGTCTTTTAGCCAATTTAATTCAAACACCATCCTTAGCGGAGAGAGCTGCTCAAGGTAGAGAAGTTGGTTATGCAATTATCTTTGTAGGTTTAATTGGTATTGGAATAGCTTTTTGGAAACTTTGGAGCCTATATGTTCTAGGGCGCGCTGTAAGAGCTCAAGCTAGCTCGAAAGCAGTTGATCCAAGAAATCCCCTAGGAAGAGTTTTAAAAGTTGGTGAAGAAAACTTTAAGAAAGATATAGATACATTAGAACTTAAATTAGCTGAGGCAATCATGGCTGAAAGACCATCAATTGAAAGAGGTATTGGTGCTGTGAGAATTATTTCTGTAGTTGCGCCGCTTGCTGGTTTGCTTGGGACTGTTACAGGTATGATTGTAACTTTCCAAATGATTACTCTTTATGGAACGGGTGATCCGAAACTAATGGCTGGTGGTATTTCACAAGCACTTGTTACAACCGTATTAGGTTTGCTAGTTGCTATTCCTACAACGCTATTACATTCATTCACAGCTTCATCGGCTAAAGGAATAATTAGTGTTCTAGAAGAGCAAAGTACCGGTATTCTTGCTGAGCGTGCAGAAGGTAAGTAGTAACTAATTATGTTATTTGCCATCTCAGAAGCATTCTCTTCCATAAGAGATTTTATGGAAGCAGGTGGAAGTGTTTTATGGCTAATAGCAATCTTAGTATTTTTTATGTGGGCAATGATATTTGAGAGAATTTGGTATTTTTCTCATGGGCATGATTTTTATGTTCAGGACCTTGCTAGTCAATGGAATAATAGATCTGATAAAACTTCATGGCATGCATTACAAATTAGAGAAAAAATGCTTTCTCAAGCTAAGGTAGAGATCAATCGTAACTTATCAATCATACAAACCTGTGTTGTTTTAGCGCCATTATTTGGGTTGCTTGGAACAGTAACAGGAATGATAGAAGTCTTTCAAGTTATGGCATTTAATGGTGGAGGAGATGCAAGGGCAATGGCTGGAGGAGTTTCCAAGGCAACACTTCCTACCATGGCTGGAATGGTTGTAGCTCTCTCAGGAGTTTTTGCTAGCATTTATCTTGGAAGTGCCTCAGATAGGCACACTAATGATTTAAGGGAATTAATAAAAAGAGAATTATAGGAGAAACTAAATGAGAAGAAATGCTATAAGCACAGCTGTAAAAGATGAAGAGAGTGAAATAAATTTAACTCCAATGCTTGATGTTGTTTTCATCATGCTTATTTTCTTTATCGTTACTGCTAATTTTATTAAAGAGCCCGGTTTAGAGATTAATAGACCTGATTCAGATACTGCTGAGACTCAAGAAAATGCTGCAATACTAATTGCAGTAGGCCCAACAGGTGAGGTTTGGATGGACGGAAGAAGGATTGATGTAAGGCAGGTTAAGGCTAACGTAGTGAAGTTGCTTGCAGATAATCCAAAAGGCTCTGTAGTCATTCAAGCAGATGAGAAAGCTGTGGCTGATACTATAATCAAAGTTATGGATGGAGCAAGGGAGGCCGGCGTAAGCGCAATTTCACTAGCATCAGAACCAAAATAATTTATGAACCAAGTTTTTGCAGCAATTAATTCTTTTACAAAACCAATTCATATGGTTTATGTGAAAGCTTTCAATGCAAATAGATATGTTGCAGGTATAGGATTTTCATCTTTAATAACATTAGCACTTTTTTTTATAATGGTTATTTTAATTTCACTAGGTGACAGCGGCCTAAAAGAAGACAATTCAGTTAAGCTTGCTGATGTTGTAATGCCAGAAAGAGAGATTGATACGTTTATGACAGAAGTTGATAAACCAGATAAGCCTGAAGAACAACCTGAAGATATTGCTCAGCCTGAACTAGATCTAGCACCTCTAACAGGACTAGATGTTTCTATAGCAAAACCAAAAGCCAATTTTAAAGCTGGAGGATCTTTTTTTAGAGATGGCGAATATATACCATTATTTAAAGTAGTTCCAATTTATCCTAGAAGAGCCCAAGAAAGAGGCACGATGGGATATGCCTTAGTCGAATTTACAATAACTGATACGGGCAGCGTTGAAGATGCAAAAGCGCTTGAAGGTTACTGTACAAACAGTGACCCAACTGATCCTTCTGCTGAATTTAGACCATGCACGATGTTCAATAGCGCATCCGCTAGGGCGGCAATAAAACTTAAATACAAACCTAAGATTGTCGATGGAAAAGCAGTTCCAGTCGAAGGTGTATTACATAGATTTACATATATACTAGATGAGTCATAAAATTATGAGAAAGAATTTTTCACTATATTTATTTTCTTTACTTGCAATATCTTTTGCAATTTCTCCAATAACACTTCAAGCACAATCATCAAACAAAAAGCCAATAAAATATAAGAAAGCTAGGGCTCTACAAGGCTCAACTGCTAAAAAAATGGCAAAGGTTTATGAAGCTCTTGAGGTTGTAGATGAAAAGGGTGAGCCAGCACCTGACATGGATATTGTCCTATCAATTCTTAACGAGCTTAAAAATGATTCAGAAAATCTTAAAAGTTACGATCGTTCTGTAATGTGGAATGCATGGGCATTCGTCTATTTTAGTGAAGGCGATTATCCCAAAGCAATGGATGCCTATTACAAATTAATTAATGAACCTGAAGTAACCATAGGATTAAGAGTTGGTGCATTACTCTCTCTTGCTCAGCTAAACCTTGTTCAAGAAAAATATGAAGAGGGCATTAAATTGATTCTTCAATGGATGAGTGAAGTAGAAACGGTAACAGCCCAATCCTACTCTTTGCTTGGACAGGCTTATTATCAGACGGGTGATTTTAAGAAATCTTTATCATCAATGGAAACAGCTGTAACTATGGCTGAAGAAGAGGGTTATAAACCAAGAGAAAACTGGTATGTCATTATGGCTGCATGCATTGGCGAACGAAAAAAAGAAATAGGCGAGAAAGTAGCATTATTAAGACAAATAGATATTTATGAAATTTTAGTTAATCTTTATCCAAAGAAACAATATTTTATTCAATTGGGCGGATCTTATGGTCAGTTAGGAAGAGAGAAAGACTACATGATTACACTTAAAGCCGCTCACCAAAAAGACTTTCTTAACAAAGAATCTGAATATTTAGCCTTAACTCAACTACTTCTCTTAAATCAAAACCCTTATTGGGCTGCTGAAGTTTTTGAATCTGGGCAAAAGAAAATGATAACCATAGTAGATGAGAAAACCAAAGAAGAGAAAATTGTTCCCGTAATAAAAGATACTGAGAAAAATTTAAAACTCCTTGCTGATGCATGGAGAATGGCTCAAGAAATTGATAAAGCAATCCCCATTCTTGAAAGAGCAGCAGAAATGTCAAAAGATGGTGAGTCGTATGTTCTTCTTGGAAATTTATATTTATCAGAAGATAAATTAAACGAAGCTGCTGATGCAATTAATAAAGGTCTTAAAAAGGGAAAGATAAAAAAAATATCTCCAGTTTACTTAACTCTTGGACAAGTATATTTTGAACTCCAAGAATTTGATTCTGCAAAAAAGAATTTTAGAATAGCGGCAAGAGATAAAGATAAAAAAATTAAACAACAAGCAAATAACTGGATTAAGTACACTGAAAATGAAGAGATTAGAGTTAAGAATCTTGCTTTAAGAAGAGACTATATCCAGATGAATTCTACGTAATTCTCTCGTAGGTTGATACTATAAAATTGTAATCGTTTTCTGAGTCCTTTAAGAAGCTTTTTGAATCTAGCTCTCTCCATTCACCTAGATTAAAATCAGGATAAAATACATCTCCATCAATATCACAATCGACTTTTGTAAGGACTAATTTGTTTGTGATAGACAAAGTATCTCTAAACAAGAAACCACCTCCAATTATTACAATTTCATCTAAGTCTTCTTTAGTACAAAGATTTTTTGCGGAATCAATAGCATCATTTGTATTTTTAAAAACTGAGGCACCTTCGATCTTATCAATAGTATTTGAAACGACGTAATTGATTCTGTTTGGAAGTGGCCTGCCTATAGACTCAAAAGTTTTACGCCCCATAATAATGATCTTGTTAGTTGTATATTCTTTAAAGTGAGACAGATCTGTTTTTAGATTCCAAGGAAGATTATTATCAACCCCAATAACCTTGTTAACTGATAGAGCAACAACATGAGAGATGGTGATCATTTAAACCGCCATCTCAGCTTTTATGGGAGGATGAGGGTCATAGCCTTCCAAGACAAAGTCATTAATATTGCACTTTTTTAGATCGTTAATCGATTCAAGGCTAGGAAAAATAAGCTTTGGTAATCTTTTAGGAGCTCTTTTAAGTTGTTCCTTAACTTGATCAATAGAGTTTTTATAAATATGAGCATCTCCAAAAGAGTGAATAAATCTTTTTGGTTTTAGGTTCAGTACTTCGGCCAATATTGATAACAAAAGAGCATAACTCGCAATATTAAATGGAACACCTAAGAACATATCAGCACTTCTTTGATACATATGGCAGCTGATTGTACCTTTGTTTATATAAAATTGAGACATAACATGACATGGAGGTAGAGCCATTTTTTCAATTTCACCAACATTCCAAGCAGACAATATATGCCTTCTGCTATCTGGATTATTTTTTAATCCTTCTATTAAGTCATGAATCTGATCTTTACCACTCCAGTCTCTCCATTGAACTCCATAAACAGGACCAAGAATTTTCTTAGAATCATTATTCTCATAACCTAAATCCTTGCCTTGTTTGTCTGCATTATCAGTCCAAATCGTTGAATATTTATTTAAATCTGTAAGCTCTGTCCTGTCTTTATTGAATCTAATCTCTGCCAATCTTCTTTCATCATCAGAACCTTCTAAAAACCATAAAAGCTCAGAAACAACACCTTTCCATGCAAGAGACTTGGTTGTCATAGCAGGAAAGCCTTCTTCAAGATCAAAATCTAACTGATGTCCAAATGATGATATTGTTCCAGTATTTGTTCGATCATTTTTCTCATCACCATTCTCAAGAATATATTCCAAAAGATCTAAATATGCCTTCATGCGTTCTTCCTAGAATAAATCAATATAAAGAACCCTATAATAATCATTGGAATGCATAATAGTTGACCCATACTGATTGAATCAAATGCCACATAACCAATATGGGCATCTGGTTGTCTATAAAATTCAATTATAAATCTTATTGATCCATAAAAGATAAGAAAAGATGAGCAAACCATTCCTTTTATTCCAGTTCTCTTACTTATATAGAGAAGTATTAAAAATAAAATTATACCCTCAGCAAAACTTTCATAGAGTTGTGAGGGGTGGCGTAATACTCCAAAAGGGTCAGTAGGAAATATAAAACCCCATTCCCCATTAGTAGCTTTACCAAATAATTCTCCATTTAAGAAGTTGCCTATCCTTACAAGACCAAGTCCTATAGGCATTGCTAGCGCAACGCCATCCATTAACCTCAGAAATTCAATATTTTTTTTCTTACAGAAAACTATTAAGCTAACAATGACACCAAGGAGGCCTCCATGAAAACTAAGACCGCCTTGCCAAATATAAAATAAAGATAGCGGATCATTTATAAGTTGATTGGTTCCATAAAAGAGCATGTAACCAATTCTGCCGCCGCACATAGCTCCAATAAAAAGCCCATATAGAAAAACCATATCATTGACTTCATCTTTATCAAGGCCTATTTCTTTAACTATTTTGCTGTCTCTAAGGAATAGATAAATTAATACAGCAGATAATAGCCAAGTAATTGCATAGTATTGAATCTTTATTGGACCAATATCTATCAGGCTAGGGTTATTAAAAAAATCTGATAATTCAATAATCATACTAAAAACATATAAGTTGAAATTATAAAGAACCACATTGCCATAAGTCTTCTTAAAGTTGTTTGAGATAAATAATGAGCAAGATCAGCACCGTATTTTGCTGAAACCATGCTAGTTATTGATACACCCAATAAAGCAGGTAAGTATACATAACCCAAGCTAAAATTAGGCAGTCCATTAACATTTATCCCAGCAATTATATACCCAAGAGTTCCAAAGACTGCTATTGGAACACCACAAGCTGCCGATGTACCAATGGATGTTGTTAGCCTCAAACCAGAGGCTCTAAAGTATGGAACTGAAAAAGTTCCACCTCCTATACCAAGTATTGAAGAAAGAAATCCAATAATAGATCCAGCAAAGATCGATTCCGATTTTTTAGGGTATATTTTTTTAGAAGAAATTTTAATATCGAATAGAATTTGTATTCCTACAAGTAAAACAAATATTGCAATAGATAATTTTAAGAATGATCCATCAATTTGAACTGCAAATAACGCTCCCGCCAAAGCCCCAAATATAATCCCAGTTGCGACAGGTTTAAAATGATCAAAATCTATAGATTTCTTTGCTCTATGAGCATTTGCTGAAGATAAACCAGTAAAAATAATACATGAAATTGCTGTTCCTATTGCTAGATGAACAACTATTTCACTATCAAAGCCTAGGCTGATAAATGTTCCAATGAGCACAGGAACTATTATCAATCCTCCACCAATTCCAAACATTCCAGCCAGAAGCCCAGCTAAAATTCCAAGTGCAACAAAGATTAGTATTTCATCCAACATTATTAAATTCATTACAAAAAGAATATTTTAATTTATTTAATGCTTGAGAATAGACCTTTTCTTTAAATGAAATAATGACATTTAATGGATACCAATAAGAGACCCATTTATAGTCATCAAATTCGTTATCAGGATCATTTTCAAAAGATATTTTTGTGTCTTCTATAAGTTTGAATAAAAACCATTTTTGTTTTTGCCCTTTAAATCTTTTATCAACAAATCTTTTTCGACGACTTTTTTTTGGAACGTCATACTTAAGCCATTCATCTACAGATGTAATTAGTTTAGTTGAACTCGATTGAATACCAACCTCTTCAAATAATTCTCTTTTAGCTGCCTCAAGTGGGCTTTCAGCAAAATCTATTCCTCCTTGAGGAAATTGCCAGCTATTCATACCTTTTCGCTTACATAATAATAGGCTGCCTTCTTGATTAGCAATAATCAAACCAACATTTAATCTATAACCATCTTCTTTCATTTTCTATACTTTGTTATTTAAGTCTATACTTCTATTAATTAAATATACGAAAATCAAACTTAACAAGACTAATAATAGGCTCGGGCTTGCAGCCATTACCCAGTGACCCTCATAAGTAAAGTTGTAAATCTTAGTTGAGAGAGTATCAAACCCCACAGGCCTTAATAGTAGAGTAGCTGGCTGTTCTTTGATTGATTCAATAAAAACTATCATAAAGCCAAGAAAGATAGCCGGTCTAATTTGAGGCAAATAAAATAAAGCAAAAGCCTTAAAGGAATTTTTAGGCTGGGTAGATAAAGCTCTCTCAGATGATTCTGAGATATTAGCTAAAGAAGATGATATGTAATTAAAGGCTGGTGTCATAAATCTAAGACTTAAACAGAGCAATAATCCAAATACACCATATAGAGTTATAGAGGTCCCAAAAATTGCATCAAATACAAATAATAACCCTGCAGAAATAATAGAACCAGGAATAGCGTAACCTGAGGAAGAAATTATAATCATCGATCTCAAATTTTTATTACCTCTGTAGCTCAAAGAAAGCACCATAGCAATAAATACTGTAATAAAGGCAGCACAGATAGCAACAAATAAAGAATTTATTACCAGATTTAAATTTTTAAATAAACTAAATGTTGAATTATCAAAATGCCACAATATTAATTGCAAAAGAGGGATGCAAAAGACAATGCTAAAAATTGATACGCATAACGTTGTTAAAAGATATTGTTTTGAATTACCTAATTCTATTTTCTCAAAATTTTCAGCAGTCTTTGATGCTAAATAACTATTCTTGGTCCCAAAGTACTTACTCAAAAAAATTATGAAGAAAACAAATATTAGTAAATAAGATGCCAATCTTGCTGCAGGCAAGTAACTTTGATATCCGAACCACGCATCGTAAATTCCAACTGTAAAAGTTTCTACTCTAAGAGTCGAAACTCCACCAAAGTCTGCAACTGTCTCAAAAATGACCAAAGCCATTCCAGCAAAGATAGCTGGTTTTAATGAAGGGAGAATTACCTTATAGATAGCACTTAAATTTGTGCTTCCTAATGACTTTGCAGCTTTAAAGATTCCTACTCCTACATTAGAAAGCTGTGCTTTTGTTAATAAGAAGATATATGGAAATAATGCCATAGACATTATTATTGAGGCACCAAAAAGATTCTTTATTGAAGGCAAGTTAATATTTATTTGTCTCAAATATTCAGATAGTGGACTGGCGTATTCAAAGATCCCAACAAAAATAAAAGCATAAACATATGCTGGAAAAGCAATTGAAAGACTCAATCCCCAACTAAAGAATTTATGTCCAGGAAATTTATAGAATGTCACTAATATAGCAAGAGGTACTGCTATTAAGGCAGACAAAATTGCTGAACTAAATGAAAGCAAGAAAGTATTAAAGAATAAGGATCTTAAATAATTATTAGAAAATAATAAAGCATCAGTCTCACTTGAAAAAGCTAAAACAAAAAAACCTATAAAAAAAGTCAATGTAAATACCAACCAAGGTAATGAAACATAACTCCATATTTTTAAGTTTTGCATTGTTTAATTCTAAAGATAATTTTTTTATTCTTTTTCTAAACCTTCTTCCAAAGTTTCTGAACCCTTTTTAAGTTCTTTCCCCAGGACATTTACTCTTGTTTGGAGTTTTTGAACATCTTTTAAAGCAAGGTCTAATCTTTTGATTACATTCTCAGCACTTAAATCAAGATCAAAGAATTCCGTTTTAATTTTATTGACAACTTTATGCACGTCACGAGCCGAATCATTCAAACTTTGGTAATGATGACCAAGATGAACGGTATCAAGGAAAGCTGCAAGTGAATTTGGTCCAAGAATTAAGGTACTTTTTTCAGAGAAGCATTCTTGCCTTAAGTTGTCTATTTGAAATGCTAAATCAACAAGCTTTTCTGAAGCAATATAAAGAATCACATAATTTGATGTTTGGTTTTGTAATATATATTTTTGGGAAATATCATCTGCATCATTCAAAATAGATCTTCTTAGATCCTTTAATACCTTTTTCCTTTCTGTATCAGTCCCAGCAGACTGATAGCTTTGGTATTTTCCAGCATAAAATTTTGAATCTATAGGTATGATCAGACCATCCGCGGTATTAATAGCACAATCTGCTCTATCGGCAGTGGCAGGATTTATTTGAGCCTGAAACTCATAAGTATTACTTGGAAGAATATCTCGAACGATTTCTTCCATACTCCATTCGCCAAGTCTTCCAGTTGTAACATTGCCACCAAGAAATCTATTTAATTCGTTTATTGGAGCTGAGACTGAAGCTAAATCAAGTTCTATCTTATTGATGTCGCTCGAAACCTCATTTAATTTATTTTGAAGATTATCATTTCCTCCTTTTTCAGAGGATTCTTTGTTTTTTATAACTGAAACTAGATAGATTAAAATTCCTAAAATAAGAATAAAAGATAGTAGTATTAGCATTTCCATAATATTATTTAGTATAAAATGTCCTTTATATTATGCACCAAGAAATCCTAACAAAGTTTAATTTCCTAAAAGAAAAGCAGTTATCAATTGATATAACACGAGGAAAACCAGACAAAGACCAACTTGATTTATCAAATGAGCTGCTTGATATCCCTATACCAACATCTTCTGAAGATGGAGTTGATTTGCGGAATTATGGAGAACCTTTTGGTATTAAAGAAGCTCGAAGGTTAGGATCAGAATTATTAGATGCACCTATTGAAAATATTCTTGCAGGTGAACAATCGAGTCTTCTGCTCACATATCAAACAGTACTATCTAACTTTCTTTTTGCTGAACCAACTCCTTGGAAAAGTCTAAAAAACCCTAAGTTTATTTGTCCAGTTCCAGGATTTGACAGACATTTTATGATGCTTCAAGATTTTGGTATTGAAGCAGTTCCAATTCCCTTAAACGAAGATGGAATAGATTTAAATGCATTTGAAAGCCTTCTAAAGCAAAGTGATGATTTTGTTGGGATATTGTGTGTACCAAAGCATTCGAATCCATCAGGAGATACATATTCAGATAAAAACCTTCAGGAGATGTTTAGAATAGGATCTAATTTTTCTGATAAATTCCTTTTTCTTTTTGACCATGCTTATTTAATTCATGATTTTTTACCAACTCCTAAACAAAAACCTTTATGGGAAGTTGTTACAAATTCAAAGGTGCAAGATCAAACTGTAATAACAACGTCTTTTTCAAAAGTTACATTTGGTGGGGGAGGTATTTCATTCATGGCCACTGCAGGCCATTCATTAGAATTAATCAAGAAAGTTCGAACGACTATGATTATATGTCCTGACAAATTAAATCAAAAAAGACATGTTGAATTCTTTAAGGATGCTCAAGGAGTAAAAGATCATATGCAGAGACATGCAGAGCTAGTTAGGCCAAAGTTTGAAATAGCATATTCTTATCTTGAAAAATTAGATGAAGAATGTGGAAATTTCTCTCGGCCTACAGGGGGTTATTTCATTACTTATTCAACATCAAAACCAGTTGCTTCAAGGGTGGTTCAATTATGTAAAGAAATGGGAGTATTAATTACTCCTGCAGGCTCTACTTTCCCAAAAAACTATGATCCAAAAGATAGCGTTATAAGAATAGCGCCTACCTATGTTTCCAAAGAAGACCTTGAAGTCGCCATGGAAGTGTTTATTACTGCTGTTGAATTAGCTCATTCAGAGATTGATATTTAATTCTTTGATCTTTCATGAGGAATATAGCTTTTCCCATCAAATTTAGAGAATATCATTTTAATATCAGGATGATTTGCTGGACCGCCCTCTAAATCATCTAACAAGTTTTGCTCAGATACATATGCGATGTAAAAGATTTCTTCATTCTCGGCAAACAAGTGATAAAAAGGCTGGTCTTTATTGGGTCTAAATTTTTTTGGAATAGCGTTATACCATTCATCAGTATTATTAAAGGCCGGATCTAAATCAAAAATCACACCTCTAAATTTTAGAAACTTATGTTTAACTATATTTCCTATTGAAAACTTTGCTTCTACTAATTCTTGCATTATATTTGTAACTTAAACCATTATTGGGGAAATGTCATGAATGAAGATATTAAAGTTTTTACAACTTACGATATTGCTAATAGAGAAATAGTAGAGCATATTGGTCTTGTTCACGGAAGCACTGTGAGGGCAAGGAATGTTGGGCAAGATATATTTGCAACTCTAAAAAATTTAATTGGTGGTGAATTAGTTGGGTATTCTAAACTTTTACAAACTTCCAGAGAACAAGCGTATTCTAGAATGTTAGAAGATGCTAAATCTAAGAATGCAGATGCTATCGTCGGTTTTAGGTATCAAACATCCACGGTTACTCAAGGGGCATCAGAAATCTTGGCATACGGCACAGCAGTAAAAATTAAATAGGAAACAATATGAATAAAACAGAAAAGGTCGCTTTACGGGAGTCGATAATAATTGTTCTTATGGGGGCAGTTATCAATTTTCCATTACAAACATTTCTTTTGTGGTTAACAATAGATAACTGGCAGTGGTCAAATCCATTAACGATATCTGTATTTATACAGTTAATTATTACTGTGGTAGCGCTCTTTCGAGTTTATGTAATTAGAATGAGATTCCAAAGAGGTAAGTTTTAGTCTTCATCCTTTTTATGCTTTTTGAAATCCTGCTTATGTTCTATTATTCTCATTTTCATTCTCTGAGCAATCATATCTTTGCAGAAAACATCATATACTTTTGAGTAATTAGCAGCCAAGTCTGCGATCAAAGCAACTTCTAACCATTTTTCTTCATTTTCTGGATTGTTATCTATTTCTTTCCAAATTCCATCACTCAAAGCAAGTAGGCCGCCAATACCATCCTTCATTTCTTTACACTCTTTAAAATTCATAAGATGATTTGGATGATTTGCAAACCTATCTTTTGCAGATTTTTCTGAAGACTTATGACCATCGGCAACAATTCCTACAGATATAAAGAGTCCTAAAATTAATAATAAATGTCTCATACTTTTCCTAAAATTTAACTTATATCTTTTAGAGTACAGGTTTTAAAAAAAAGTTCAAAAAAATCTTTACTTTTAAATCTAAGTATTCATAATGCGCAAATATTTATACTAATGAGCACATTCTGAGTGCTCATCAGTATGAGTATGTTAGAAGTTATCCAAATATTAAGTGTTTTTTTCGGTACTTTAGTAGCCGCACCTCTTGTTGTTTCTAAGAAAGCAAAAAAGAGATTAATTGGTTTATTGGCTGTTATCGCTGGCAGCTCTTTTGCAATAATCGTCCAGGTTTATCTTGGATTGTATTACTTTGTATTTGCTAATGCGTTTTGGTTGCTAAATGCATGTAATGGCATTAAAAAGATTAGGAAAACTCAAAGAAAGAACTCTACAATTTTTTAAAGTCATCAAAATCAAGGAAGAATATTCCATCTTCATCACTATTCATTTTTGATACAAGCGAGTTCGCAACTTTTGATGCGCTTATATTTCTAAACTTACTAAAAGGACCGATCATCAAATATCCGACAACATTTGTGATTTTCTCAAAAATTGATATTAATAATTTTTCATACTTCCTTTTACCTAATAGATGGCTGGGTCGCGCAATAACTATTTTTTGGAATCCAAGCGAAATAATTTCTTTTTCTATTTCACCTTTAATCTTAAGATAGGTATTTCTTGATTTATGATTCGCACCAATTGCAGAAACAATGCCAATAGACTTTGCTCCATTTTTTTTTGCAAATAATGCGACACTTTTTATAAAATCAAAATCTACTTTTTTCAATCCAGCTCTTTCGGATTTCCTGAGATACAAAAGTTCATAAAGTTTTAGTTGTTTGCCGATAGCGATATAAACCTCATCTAAAATGATTTTAGAATTTAATGCATCTATTTCATTGAAGTCACATATTATTTCTTCTACATCTGAAGCAAAATGAAGTTTATTTCTAGCCAGTGATATTATTTTGACATTATTATTTTCAAGTTCTTCAAGTATCTTGCCGCCAACTAAGCCGGAGGCTCCTGCCAATAAAACTGTTTTAGTCATGTATGATTTGATTTACTAACTCTATAAGCTCATCAATTGATTTAGAGCCGTTTAGTATAAATTGAGAGTGATTATCGTATAGAGGCTCTCTTTCAGAATAAACCTCTGTTATAGATAACCCATCTGGAACAGCCAAGCCTCTTTCTTGCCCAAGATCTATACGTTCGATGATGGTATTAAGTGGAGTCTTAATATAAATAACTTTAGAAAATGTTTTTAAGTGCATCATAGATTTTTCTGAATAAACAGAACTTCCACCGGTTGAAATAACGTCAGACGATGAATCTAAGCTTAGAATTACTTTTTCTTCTTGAGATCTAACAAACATATAACCATGTTTTTTCTTAATATCCTCTAATGAACAATTAAAGTCATTCTCAATAAGAAGATCTGTATCAATAAAATTTAAATTTAATTTCTCTGAAACAGCCTTGCCTAGAGTTGATTTACCACACCCAGCCATGCCTATAAAAGAAATACTATGCATTGCTTCCATATTCATTTGTTGAACTAATAAGATGATGAGTTATTTCTTTCTCAAACGCGCTATGACCAGAAGAGGGCGCAACGATCAATTCAGCCTCAGGCCAATTTTTAGATAATTCCCAAGCTGTCGCCATCGGACAAATAATGTCATATCTTCCTTGAATAATTTTTGTAGGTATATCTCTTATTTTATCAATATTTTCTCTTTTAATGAGCTGATCTTCTGAATCAAGAAAACCTTTGTTTACAAAATAATGATTTTCAATAAGAGCAAATGCCAATGCGAATTTTGGATCAGCAAAAGAAGAGACCAGCTCAGGCGTATAACTTAATGTGCTTGTAGAAGCCTCCCATCTAGACCAAGCAATAGCTGCTTCTAGCTTTTTTTCTTCATCAGAGCCATTAAATATTTTGTAATAAGCATCCATTAAATTATTATGATTTTTAGGATCGATGGGCTTAAGAAATCCTTCCCATGCATCGGGAAAAATTCTGCTTGCACCATCTTGATAAAACCAATCTAGCTCTTTTTGTCTGAGCATAAATATACCTCTAAGGACCAATTCACTAACTGACTCTGGATATGTCTGAGCATAGGCAAGAGATAAAGTGCTACCCCATGATCCTCCAAAGACTAGCCATCTATCAATCTCTAGTAAACGTTTTAGAGCTTCTATATCTTCAACTAGGTCCCAGGTAGTATTATTTTCAAGACAACCATGAGGTTTGCTTCTTCCACAGCCCCTCTGGTCAAAAACAACAATCCTATATACCTCTGGATTAAAAAATCTTCTAACTTGGGTACTGCCTCCACCACCTGGACCCCCATGTAAAAAAATTGCTGGCTTTCCATTTGGATTACCAGATTCTTCATAATAGATTTGATGGCCATCCTGTTTTAAAAAGCCATCTGAAATCGGTTCACATTGTGGATATAGATTAAATTGAGTGCTCATAAGATATTAAAATATTTTTTTAGACTTTAATCAAAGAACTTTGTTAAAAAATTAGGAGTAGTTCCCTCACATACATATGTTGGTTTTAAGCAGTTACCATGCACATTGCTCAAAAAAGGCCTTATTGAAATATTTTTTTCTATATTTTCTCCACTTTCAGAGATATTCACTAGTTTAAAGCATTTATATATACCTTCTTCCATACCTCTGCTATTTGATGCTCTTGAAAACTTTGCCTCCTTTTTACATTCAATTGGAAGAACTTTTAATATAATCTCACCCTGATCATTAAACTTTGTGTACTCTTTATTATTATTTTTTTCGAGAAAAACTTCACCATTTTCATGAAAAACTTTATAGGGTGCAATTAATTCACCCTCCTCAAAGACTCCTTTAATCATAAGCTGACCATTTTTGTAATACTTTTCATATGCCCCATGCAGATATCTAAAATCAGTTTTTAAGATGCTGAAATAGTTTTTTATATTTCCTTTCTCTTCTAACTTCCCCTCTTTAGAAAAGAAAGCATATGATTTTTTTTCTCCATTTTCATTTATCCCTTCATCTTCGATTTGACCATTTTTATAGAAGAATTTGTATGGACCAGTTTTTTCTCTTGCATTAGAAATTTCTTGCTTAATGCTCGTAATATCTTTTTCATAGTTCTGAATTGTAAAGTCACTACTCCCACCTGCCATCATGCATTCCATAGAGCCACTATTGTTCCAATCATCACAATCATTCATCTTGTAATCCAACGCACTGTCTTTTTCAATCTTAAGTTGATATTGTGCAACATTAAGCTTACTTTCAAGATTGCTTATAACTTCTTCAGATGCAGGAACGAATGTCTGAAAATTAAAAATTTCACCAGAGAGGTAATATTTTAAATCTTCAGATCTTTTTAGCTCCCCCTCTTTATAAAAATTTTTTCTAATTAAGATATTATTACCATCATACCAATCCAAATCCTTTACCTTAACAAGGGTTTCTCTACCTTGACTATAATGATCAACGATAATACCGTCATAAACTTTTAGAGCATCATTTTTTCCAACATAAACCAGTTCCTCACCATCTCTGATCCCATTTCTGTAATTTGTTCGCGTAGAAATCGAACCATCATTAAAATAGGTTTCTTTGACTTCATTTAGACCTGAATTAAGAATACTAACTCTTTCTTCTGCATACCTAAGCCACTCGGCAGCCATTGATTTATCAAGGAAATACTTTATAAACTTTCCCTCATCACTTAATTCAATAAATTTTTCAAGATTTTCTAATTCAAGCTTTCTATTTGACAATGATTCTTGTCCAGTTCTAGAAGGGGAGTAGTCTTTGCTTAATTCATAATAAGCAGGGGCAAATTCATTATTTTTTTGGATAAACTCTCTAAGCAATTGTGTTCTTGTTGGGGAGTTATATAAAACTATTTTTAAGTATTCAATTACTATTCTATTATCATTGTAAAAAAGTGAATTATAAACTTCTCTTGCACCAGCTCTGCCTTCCTGAAGTTTTAAAAATGTCTGATATCTAAGATGAGGATCTATGTAATCAAGCTTAAAAGTAAAATATTGGTTATACATCCTTCGAGCATTTAGATAGTCGCCCCTATCTTCATATACTCTTGCATTGTTATAAAACTCTTCTGGTCTTTTAGGTTCTGCAATTATGCCGCCTAGTTTAGAGATTTGCTGAAATGAATCATTGATTTCATCAAGTTTACTTGCAATTACTTCATTTGAATCTTTTATCGTTTCAGTCAATTCTTTGGTTTGTTTAATATTTTCTTTAGAATCTTCTGCTATCGACTCAACAAGCTCTTCTGTTCTCAACGTTGATTCTTTAATTTCAGCAATATCTTTTTCTAACATACCTAAATCTTTTTGAAGATTCCCAATCGCTGGAAAGCTTGCTGCTAAGACGCCTTTATTAGAATTTGACTCATCCTGTGATGAGTACAAAAAACCACTTAGAACCATTACTGTAATAGATGCCATAAGATATTTAGAAAACTTCTTTCTTATGTCTTTCTTAATAAAGTATAAAAGCAAGAAAAGAGCTGATAACACTCCACTCAAAATAAGTACATAAAATGTAATATTTGCTAATGGTTGAAGGAAGTCTGAAACAAAGGATGCTACAACTGATAATCCCATAGTAAAGACAAGCTCTTTACTCATTGCAGTACGAATAAATTCAGTATTTCCAGTGCTCATAAACTAATTTAAATATGATTTGATTAAATTTACAATTTTTCAATCATTAATTCAGTAGCTTCCCAAAGTCTTGATCCTTCGTCAGTATTAACTGCCCAATCTGCTACTCCAAAATATCTCTGCATAGACTCGTCAACTTCAGACTTTCTTTTTGCAATATCACAATCTTCACAGAAGACACCACCTAGACCATTTAAATCAGGACTAGTTGCGCACCACAAAGCAGTTGAAGCGCCCTGACTTGTTGATTTAAAGAAATTTTTTGCAAGTTCAGATGGAGATCCATCTTCATCCATCCAACCCAGAGCAACCATTTCTTCTTTTTCTAAATGTCTTTGAAGAGGGGTGATAATTCCTCCTGGATGAACAGCAAATCCTTCTACTCCTTTATCTTTCATTCTGGTATTAAATTCTATAGCCATTAATGAGCAAGCCGTTTTAGATTGACCATAAGCCATCCACTTGTCGTATGGAGTTTTTTGAAAATGAATATCATCCCAGAGAATACCAGTTAGTGAATGAGCTGATGATGATAAACTAACAAATCTTGCTCCCTCAACATCTTCCATCATATCCATTAACTCATTGGTAAGTAAAAAATGTCCTATATGATTAACAGCAAACTGACTTTCCCAATTATTTCCAATTCTCGTTTCAGGACAGGCCATTATTCCTGCATTATTTATTAGTAGATCTAACTTGCTAAAATTTTCTTTAAAATTATCTGTAAACTCTTTTACAGAATTAAGATCGCTAAGGTCCATCTTAATAATATTATCCTGAGAGACTATCCCATTAAGATTTTTAAAAGCGATTTCAGGACGTTTTGCAGGAATGATTACTTTTGCACCAGCTAAAACTAATCCTTTAGTAGTTTCAAGACCAATGCCGGAATATCCACCAGTAACTATTGCTACTTTATCCGAAAGATTGATTTCACTAAGAATATCTGATGTTTCGGACTTTGAGTTAAAGCCAGAATTTATAGGCTTCTGATTGTCTGAAATCATCTATTAAGATATTTTATGTATATCTAGCTAGTAGGATCTTCTTCTTTAAAGATATCCTCGCAGCTAGTTTCAATGTCATAAGCCATGCTTACGCCAATTTCTGCAAAATAGCTTTCCCATATTTCTAAAAGCCCAATATCTAAATCTTGGTCATGTCTGCATTGAAGATAATATACAAAAACCTCAGGTGGATTTGTACCAAAAGCTGGTTTCATATCTTCCCATAGACGTTCTGAATAATTGCTCTTTAGATCTTCATAAGAAATACATTTCTTCTTATCTCTGCATGATGATATTAAGTCCATTTTGTCAGAAAACTGCATTAAATCAGAGAAGACTATAATTTTTCTATATTGGTAATTAGAACCAAAATCTAATGTTGGATTCCTAGGAAGCTCTTTTATTTGTTCCATTATTTGAGAATAGGCACCTTTAGTATTTCCTAAATTTGAAAACTCATCTCCAGCAGAGTTAATTAATTTCATAAACTCTCTATTTGTATTTGCCATTTTTTTAGCAGTGCTACTAGGATCTACCCATTTATCAATAGGGTACATAGAAGTATCCTTACCGCTTCGAGGCTTACACTCATTAAAGATAGGTTTTAATTCTGTTGCTTGCATCCCTCTACCTGCAATATTCATAATGGAGATTTTGTCATAAGGACCAATAATATCTATATTTTGCTCAGAAAGCATTTGGTTTAATAATAATGAATATTGCTCTTCTTCATATCCTTCAGTACTATCAACTAATACAAAATTATGGCCATATTTTGCTTGAGGAGGGCACCAATTATCCCACTGATTTTTATCAGAAGTTCTATCGTTTTTTCTTGTTATTTCACTGCCTTTACACAAAAATTGTTTATATTTTTCATCACCCATATTTATGCTGTTGCAAAATGTTGGATCAGCGGCACTGGGAAGAGGATCACCTCCACCTCCACAACCGTATATAAACACTAAAGCAAAAAAGCTAAGAAAAAGATTGTTATATAATTTCATATTAAATTCCTTTGTGTCTTATATCATTATCATCTAATTTCTTGATAAATTCATCAAGAGTCAACCTTTCATCATCAAAAAATTGGCTATAAATAGAAACCATGGTTTCATATTCGGCATTTATTTTTTGCCTAAATTCTGTCTGCATTTCTCTCTTTTTAAGATCTGAAATATGATATTCAGAAATAGCTTCATAGGCCTCGTTAAAACCTTCATTAAATTGAGGCATATGCGGACTGCCAAAATATGCTGGCGCTACAGTATCTCTATATTCCATGTTTGCAGTTCTATAATTTTGTGTAGATATTTTTAAGGTCTCTTCCATTTTACCTTTGAACACCTTAAATTTTTGAGCACATCTTTGAACCACATCTATATATTTTCCCCATACGTTAACGCATAGAAGACGATATTCATGCCTTTCTTTTAAACCATCTTCATAGTTTTTTTGATTAACAGAAAATACTGAGTGTCGATGTTGTTTAAGTTTCTTAACCCTCATCTTAGCTGAAGCAAGACTATCTCCTACTTTTTGATACCCAGGAATGGGGTCATTAAAGAAGTAGCCGTCAATCATAGTTATCAATGCGAAGAAAAATCCCATGAATAATAAAAAAGCACCATCGAAAGAGATTTGACCAAGGTTATCAAAAGGGAATACAGAATTATAAAAGGCTTCATTTGTAAGGTTGTCTGAAATTTCTCTTGTAGTCGCTTCTTGAGCTGCATTTGTTAATGATCTAAATACACCCAACATAAAGTTAAGATAAACAAGGACAGCAGTATACAAAGTAAAGAAGAATCCATAGAAAATAATTCTAGGCTTCTTTGTTACATTTACAGGGTTAAAGAAGTGAGTTAATACAAGATAGCCAATCAAAAAGGATAAGCCAACATTAATAGCTGCTACTGTAAAACTTAAATAACTAGCCTGAGCTATACCAGTGGCATCTTTTAAAGCACCAAAATTTAAATAAATTTCAATTGAAAATAAACTAACAGGTATTAATATCTTTATAAATTTTAAGATTTTAGATGGAGCAAAAGGTTCTCTTGTAACTGGAATACTGTTTTCTCTCTTAAATCGATTTAGATCAGAATAAGCATCCATCCTTTCAGTTATAGCTTCTTCGATCCTATTTGAAAATAAACTCTTTTTTGATTGCCAGTCTTGTTTCATTGACTCAAACATTCCCTTATAACCGTTAGCTTCAATAACTTCTTCTAAATCCTCAAACTTATCTTCTAGAGATTTATTTGAGTCCAGGATTGTAAATTCATCAATTCTACTAAGTTCAGATTGATAATGACTATTAATCCTGCTTTTAATGTTTTCTTCTGTTTTTGCTAAAGATGTCCTTTCAGAAGGAGGGTGATTTTGATTTCCATCGATCTGACCCTTTTCTATTGGATTGATTTCAACGTTAATTATTCCAACATCAATGGATTTCCAATATCTTGGTATAATTCCAACAACTTCACCTTTATTTATTGAAGGTCTAAGAGATTGTTGAGGACCTCTATTTTTGTAATACCAAAAAAGAATAAGCCCGACAGCTAAAAGCGTCACAGCTAAAATAACATAATTTACTATCCCCATATCCATCTCCTTTTAAGACTGATTATCTAATATTTATTAGAAAAAGCTAATAAATTGTATAAAAAACACTCTTTAAATTTTCCGAACCTGAAATTATATACTTATAAAGGGTATTAGGTCTAATATTAGAAAATGTAAGATTTTTAATTTTATATTTAAAACTGGTGCCCAGAGGTGGGATCGAACCACCGACACAAGGATTTTCAGTCCTTTGCTCTACCAACTGAGCTATCTGGGCTTATTTGGAGATTGGATTATAGGCAAGTTTATCAATTCTGTCATTTTAATTTATTAAGAACGAACTCTCTCATTATTAGGATCATATAAAGAACCCTTTCCAGCTATTTGGACAGTCATCGGATAGACACCATCGCCATTTTCATTAAAGTATTCCAGCAATAGTGATTTTCCTGGTATAGCAATATCTTTTGGAAGATACCCCATAACTACAAATTTCTTAATAGATGGGCAATATGACATTCCGGTAGTGTAAGATCTTCTTCCTTTAGCATCTATTGGCACTTCGCCTGAAGCAGGATCAATTATTGGTGAGATGCCAACTGGATAGCGTGGAGTTCCAGAAACATTTAAATCATCTAGTGTCATAGTGCATAGAATTGCACAAGGGTCTTCTTCTCTGTGAGCAAGATGTGCAGCCTTTCCATGAAAGTCTGCTGCTTTGACTAATGGCCTCTGGATGGCTGCTTCACAAGCATTGTATTCGGATTCTAGATCTGCACCCTGAAGTCGAAAGCTTTTCTCAAGACGTCGACTGTTAGCGTAGGTTTCAATACCAACAGGCACAACCCCAACTTCAAGTAATGAATCGTAGAGCGCCAATCCGTCATCACTATCATTATTAAGGTAAATTTCCCAACCGCTTTCTCCTACATAAGAAATACGTGCCGCCCAAACATCAATTTTCTTTCCACCAGATAAATTAAGAGTTAAGTTCTTTGCTGTAACAAAAGGAAAATTTTCAATATTAACTTCATTAGGATCAACAAAATGACCTAATGCTTTTTGTGCTTTTGGCCCCCATAATCCTAAGGTTGCAATGTCATGTGTTCGAATATGGATATCTGCATCAAGCCCCATGTCATCTCTATAATTTCTTAAAGTAACCCAATCTCTATTTCCATCAGCACCGCCTGTGACTATTCGATAACTATCAGCACCTAAACGAGAAATAGTTAAGTCTGCATGCACGCCACCATCTTCATCTAGAAAATTAGTATAAATAACTTTTCCTTCAGGAGTGTTAGTGCCTACCTTAGCTACAGAGAGATACTCCAACATACGTTCTGCATCAGGGCCCTTAATATCCATAATTGGGAAGTGTGACAAATTAATCATGCCAGCTGTATCACTCATAGCTAAATGCTCTGCATTAGCAATCTCGTAAGGTACATGACGTCTATCCCATTCATTCTCTCTTACAGGAATTTCTTTTAAATACTTTTCAAGTTTTTCCTTATTACTTTCATAAGCAAATGCACGTTCCCAGCAAGCAACCTCATTATCAAAATAACCACCAAGCTCTTTTTCTCTTTTATAGAAAGGACTCACATATTTTTCTCTTTGACTTATGTAAGGCTCTCTTGGATGAACGGCAGGGGTATAAATAGTTTGTGCATTCTCAAAAGAACGTGTCTTAACAAAATCTTTTTCTTTTTGTTCTGGATAGAATCTAGAAATATCAAAAGAGTGCATATCAACTTGAGTTTTGCCATGAATCATAGATTCTGCACATAACCTTGCACACCCAGGACCATCTTTAACCCAAACAGCTTCACATAACCAAAAGCCTCTGACTTCTGGACTTTCGCCAATTAGTGATCCAGCATCTGGAGTTACAGACAAAAGACCATTAAAAGAACTTTTTTCATCCCAACCTAATTCAGCAAGGATAGGGGTTGTTTCAAATGCTTTTTCTAACGGTTCAGCAATTTCTTCAAGACTTAGATATCTCATTGAATCAGATGTCATGGTCTTTTCTGGGTTACCAATGTCTTCTGGGTCAACCAATCTAGGATTCTTGTCCTCATAATAACCCCATTCAAGCATTCCACCATGAAGTCTTCCTGTATCTCTAACATAGGCTGAATTTCCCTGATCACGAAGAAGTGGATAGACTAGCAATTCGTCTGTTCCCTGTATTTCTGGAAGTGGACCAAAAAATAATAAAGGATGTTCCACTGGCATAAGAGGAACTGGAACACCAGCCATCCCACCCATTAAAGGGCCCCAGATACCAGAAGCAATTACAACTTTATTAGTTTTGATTGTTCCTTTATCTGTTTTTACTCCAACCACTCGCCCATTCTCAATTTCAAAGTCGATAGCTGGAGTATCAGTATAGGTTGTCAAAGCACCTTTTTCTTTAGCACTCTCTACGGCAAAATTAACCACATCTTGTGAGCGTGGTGTTACAAGTCCAGCGTCTGGATCCCACATCGCACCTCGAATGGATTCTTCCTCTAATAATGGAAATTTTTCTTTAGCTTCAGCTGCAGAAATTAATCTAACATTAGTTCCAAAAGCTTTACCTGATTCAACTTTTCGTTTGAGCTCCTCCCAGCGAGCATCATCATCTATACGACAGATTTCTAGGCCACCTTTTTTTAAAAAGAAACCATTATCTTCATAAAATTCTCTACTAAATTTAGTTGCCCAACAACCTAACTTGTCGTGAGTTGTGTTGTAAACAAAGTCAGAAGCATGAGCTGTTGATGCAATGTCTGAAGGAATAATAGTAGATTTTTCTAACCCAACGATATTTTTTTGACCAAGTTCTGTGAGCCAGTAAGCTAGCATTGATCCAACAATACCACCAACGCCGACAATGACTACTTCTGCTTCTGTAGGGAAACTTTTTTTACTTTGCATAATTAAGCCTCTTTTGCTCAATAATTTTTTGGATTCTGGGGTTGATATCAGGATGATTTAGATTGGCCATACTTTATCTCCCCTAGAAAATATAAACTCCTGAAATTAAACTCTATTTTTTTTATTTTGTAAATCAAAATATTTGGCCATTATAACGGCGTAAATTTTTTTAAAATCGATGCGCTAGAATATGTTTTCAAGAGCCTCATATGAGCATTTAAAACTAGGTTAGATATGCTGAGAAGATATAGTGAAACTAAAAAAGTATTTTAATCTAGAGCTTTAAAACCAGAAGCTTTTTCATAATCTTCGTTATTAAAAAATTTGTCCATTTGTTCTTGTAGCCATTTCCTATTTTCAGGGTCAGACATATCTAAATGCTTTTCGTTTATTAGTGTAGTTTGATGTGATTTCCACATTTCCCAAGCCTCTTCAGACACTGAGTTCATAATTTCAATACCTTTTGGTCCTGGCATAGGCGGTACCGAGAGAGCCTCAAGTTGTTTATTGAGTTTTTTACATAATATTTTAGCCATGATTCTCTATTATAGTCTTTATAGGTTTGGGTAGACCATAATTATGAATTTCATGTTTAGATATCCACTGATATTCCAAGTTTGTTGCAATCTTAAATGGAGCCTTGTAATCAAAAATTTCTATGGTTATATCAAGATCGATGTGAGATAAAACATGATTTATGTTTTTCATGTCTCTTTTAGATGGTTTTTTAAAGATATCATCTTTTTGAACATCATCACTAGCGAAAGGAACCCAAAGGCTTTCCCAAAAACTTTTTTCGTTCTTCTTAAATAATAAGAATGATTCATTCGAATGCGCAAGTGTAAAGAAGATCTTTTTTTTAGGTTTTATTTTTTTAGCCCCTTTCAATATTTCAATTTCTTTAAATGCACTTTTGCAAGATTTTTTTAAAGGACAACTCATACAATGCTGGGACCTTGCAGTACAAATCATTGCCCCTAAATCCATTATTCCTTGCGTATATTCAAAGACATTTTTTTCAGGAGTAAGGCGTTCTGATGATAACCACAGTTCTTTTAGTGAATCTTTTTCATTCAAATTAATTTTTTTATATCTTGATATCACTCTTTTTACATTTGCATCCAGAATTGGATAAGGTTTCTTATAAGCAATTGACATTATTGCCCCAGCAGTAGATCGACCAATGCCCGGAAGAAGAATTAATTGTTCATATTCTTTTGGAAACTTATTACCATATTTATTTTTAATTATTTCTTTTGCTTTATAGATATTTTTTGCTCTTCTATAGAACCCCAAACCGGTCCATAAGGCTAAAATATCATCTTCAGATGCTGATAAAAGCGACTTTAAATTAGGATGTTCTTTAATAAATCTTTTAAAGAAAGGTATGACTGTTTTAACTTGAGTTTGTTGGAGCATTATTTCTGAGATCCATATTCTATAAGGCGTTACATTTTTTCTCCATGGTAATGCCTCTCTCCCATTTGATAGGTACCAATTAGATATTAAATCTGAGAATTTTTGTTTTGGACTGTTTGAATTATTCAATTAAATTTTTTTTGTTTACAACTTTTCCATTTTCATTAAATTGATAATGTATTGGAGCACCAGTCGGAATCTCTAGCTTGACTATATCTTCATCCGAAATACTATCTAAGTACTTTATTAATGATCTAAGCGAGTTGCCGTGAGCTGTTATTAGTATGTTCTTATTTTCTAGAATTAAAGGATGTATGTTATTTAAATAATAAGGAAGAACTCTTTCGCCTGTTTCTTTTAAAGTTTCTCCGCCAGGAGGGCCTTTATCAAATGATCGTCTCCAAGATTGCACCAACTCCTCACCCCATTTTTTTCGACACTCATCTTTATTTAAACCTTGAAGGTCACCATAAAACCTTTCATTTAAAGCCTTATTTTTAATGATATTTAAATCAGTCTGATCAATTTTGTCTAAGATTATTGATCCAGTTAACTGGGCTCTTATTAAGGCTGAAGTAAACAAGCAATCAAATTTAATATTAAGCTGTTTAATTAATATTCCAGCATTTTTGGCTTCTTCAGAACCCTTTTCAGTTAAACCAGGATTTTCCCAACCTGTAAAAAGATTTTTCTCATTCCATTCGCTCTGACCGTGACGGACTAAGATAAGATTTCTTATTTTCATTTATATTTTTTTGATTAATCTTAATCATTTTAATAGATAATATACCAATGGAACTAATTAATTTCTTAATTGCTCACTTCTATCTATCTGTACCGTTAATAATAGTGATGGTATTGCTTTACATGTCAAATGCTAAGAAAGGTGGTAAGAAGATTTCTCCACAGACATTAATCAATCTGTCCAATCAAGACAAGACACTAATTGTTGATATTCGCGATTCCGAATCTTTCAATGCTGGCCATATCACTGCTTCAGTAAATATTCCTTTGAATGATCTAACTAGAAGATCTAATGAGATTGCAAAGAATGACAAACTAGTTGTTCTGGTTTGTGAAATGGGCGGTGCCTCACCGAATGCAGGAGAAAATCTTAAAAAAGAAGGTTTTGAAAATGTTAGTATTTTGAAGGGAGGAATTAATCAATGGAAGATGGATAATCTTCCTTTGGTTTAAATGCCATGGTCTTTCATTTTTTTTGAAAGAGTATTTCGCCCCCAGCCTAATATTTGAGCTGCATCATTTTTCTTACCATTAGACCTTTCTAATGCAGTCCTTATAAGCATCTTCTCTATTTTTGTTATGGCAATTTCTGAAAGGCCTGAATCAATGTTCATCGAAACATTTTTTAACCAATTCTGCATTCCTTCCTCCCAAGAGCTTGAAGGTATGTCCGTAACCTCAAATTCTTTTACTTCTGTTGGAAGGTCTTGAACCTTTACATTTTGTGATGGAGACATCAATGTTAACCAATAACATACATTTTCTAACTGTCTAACATTTCCTGGCCAGTCGTATCTATTAATAGCACTCATAGCTTCATCTGAAATTACTCTTAAATCTTCATCAAGAGAATCAGAATAATTCTTCAAGAAATATTTTGATAAGTCTGCAATATCTTCTTTTCTATCCCTTAGTGGAGGGACTTCAACTTTAATGACATTCAGCCTATAAAACAAATCTTCTCTAAAGTTTTTCTGTGAAACTAGATTATTAAGATTTTGGTGTGTTGCTGCAATAATTCTAACGTCAACTTTTATTGGTTTATCTCCCCCAACTCTATAAAATTCTTTGTTTGAAAGAACTCTCAATAATCTTGTTTGTGAATCAAGAGGCATGTCTCCAATCTCATCTAAAAATAAAGTGCCTCCATTTGCTTGTTCAAACCTACCAATTCTTTTATCAACTGCTCCAGTAAAAGATCCTTTTTCATGTCCGAATAATTCGGATTCAACTAACTCCTTTGGGATATCTGCCATATTTAATGCTATGAAAGGCATATCATATCGAGGGCTATTTTTATGAAGTGATTTTGCAATTAACTCTTTCCCTGTTCCAGATTCACCTTGAATAAGAACGGTAGCAATTGTATTTGATAGTTTTCCAATAGATCTAAATACATTCTGCATTGATTGAGACTCACCAATGATATCTAATTTGGTATCTGTTTTTAAACCCTTTGTTTTTGGCTCTTCTTCTAACGCTCGTTCAATTATATTTATGGCATCTTCTAAATCGAACGGTTTTGGAATATATTCAAAAGCCCCTCCGCCGAAAGATTCAACAGCAGCTTGCATATCTGCAAATGCTGTCATAACTATCACGGGTAAGTTTTCAAAATTATTATTTATATGTTTTAGTAGGTCGTAACCGAGCATACCTGGCATTTGAACATCAGTAATAATTAAATCTGGTTGAGTATCCTGTAAACTTTTAACTAAATCATCAGCAGATGAAAAACTTTTAGTCTCAAACCCAGCACTTGATAGACTTTCCTCTAGAACTAGCCTTATTGCTTCGTCATCATCAGCTATCCATATTTTATGCAATTTTATACTCCTTATTTTCCATCTTTATCGGTATGTGAATAGCAAAAATGGTGTTACCAGGATTTGAACTAAAAACTATACTGCCTCCATGAATTCTTATTATATCTTGTGCAATGGTTAGACCCAATCCAGAGCCATTTTCTTTGACCGAAACCATTGGAAAGAAAACCTGATCATGTAAATCTTCTGGGATTCCAGCACCGTTATCTATTATTTCGATACAACAGATAGTTTGATGAATTACCCCATTAATAGGCTTTCCGTATTCAATTCTAGATTTAATTGTGATGCAAGCATCACCTATATTTTCTGTAGCCTGCTGCGCATTTTTAACAATGTTTAACAATGCCTGTACAAATAAATTTTCATCACCATTTATTTCAGGGATGCTGGGATCATAATCTCTAATAAGATTAATCTGATCATCTTTTTCTGCTTCTGCAAGTGCATAAACTTTTTCTAATGCAGAATGAATATTAAAGGTACCAAAGTTTGGTTTTGAAGGAGGAGTTAAAATTTTAGTCACAATAGAATTTAATCTGTCTGTTTCATCAATAATGATCTTTAAAAATTTAGACGAGAAATCATCTTTTAATTTTTTGCTTAATATTTGAGCACTACCTCTAATACCAGATAAAGGATTTTTTACCTCATGAGCCAAGGTTCTTGCAAGATTTGCTGCAATCTTTTGTGTGGAGAATGTCTTTGTTGAATCTATTATCTTATTAAGATTATCTACACATAGTATTTCTAATATAAGACAGTCAAATTCATTGCTCCATGAGACTGTAATATCAATAACTCTTGTTGAGTTTGCTGCTGAAGTAAGCTCAAAGTCTCTTTTTGTTTTAGTGCCATTCCTTTCAATAGTTTTTTTTAATAAACTTACAAGAGCGCCATTAGTTTCCTCAGAAAACTGATCAATAATGAAGTTGTCTTTATTGTTAGGATTTAAGACCCAGCCCTTATTAAGAGCAGAATCATTAAGCCATATAACCTTTAGGTCCCTATCTAATATGATAATTTCAGAGGAGAGTTGGCTAAGAAATGATAATTTAGTTATATCTATTTTCATTATGAAATATCTACCCCATTAATTAAAAAAATGGGGTAGATTAGTACAGTCCAAATTACTTAGTTAGAGTACCAACTATATGATGCAGAATTTTATAAGGATCGGCATTTGATGCAGGTCTTCTGTCTTCTAGATACCCATTCCAGTTATGTTCTACGGTATAAACTGGTATACGTATACTGGCGCCTCTATCACTTACACCATATGAAAACTGATCAATACTTTGAGTTTCATGAAGACCAGTTAGCCTTTGATCATTATCAGAACCATATGCTGCTATACCTTCTTCATGAACCTCGCCTAGCTTGTCACACATAGATGAAAACAATTCTTCACTTCCTCCAGTTCTCATCTCTTCATTTGAAAAATTACAATGCATACCTGAACCATTCCAGTCACCTGTTTTTGGTTTAGGATGAATATTTACACCCACACCAAACTCTTCTGCAATTTTATACAACAAATATCGACTTACCCAGAGATCATCTGCAGCCTTTATTCCTTTTCCAAAACACTGATATTCCCATTGACCTAAGGCAACTTCAGCATTTGTTCCAGTTAAACTTATGCCTAAATCTAAACAAGCAAGTAGATGAGCATCAGAAATTTCTCTTCCAACAACATTATTTGATCCAACACCACAATAATAATCACCCTGAGCCCTTGGCTCTCCATCCTCCCAGCCTAAAGGTTCTCCTGTTTGAGGATCAGTAAAAAAATATTCTTGTTCAAAACCAAACCACCATTCATCTGAAACAACCTCATCAGCTGCTGCTCTGAAATTAGAAGGGTGAGTTGTATGATCTGCTGATTGAACCTGAGTCATAACTAAATCATGCCCATTAGGATTCTTGTATGTTTGAACAGGAAGAAGCAAACAGTCTGAGCTACCTCCTTCAGCTTGTTGTGTAGAAGACCCATCAAAAGACCAATCAGGAGGTGTTTCATCCTCAGTAGCTTTGACTTTGCTTCTCATTGATGGCTCAGGCTTATATCCATCGAGCCATATATATTCATAAGTTTTCATTATTTTCTCCTAAAAATTAGTAATAATAATTTATGTGCCCTTTATAAAATAGATAATTGCACATATATTGATATTATTATGCATTATTTATGTGCAAAATAAAGTTTTTTGCTCATATATAGCCCATTTTATTAAATATTTAGAAAAAACTTTATATTTTCAAGGTTTTTACCAAGGGAACTATATGAATGATCTCCACCAAAGGTAATATTTATATAAGAACCTTTAAAATAGGAAGATGTTTCGACATAATTTAGAACCTTATCACCTGACTCTAATAGCACTAGAGTATTATGTTGGTTACTATATTTTTTAAATGATATCGATCTAATGAATTTAATATTTTGACTTGTTAGATAAAATTTCTCACCGGTTGAATAGTTGATATTTTCTCCTTCGTAGGCATCAAAACCTTTTAATGGAGGTATGGCTGGATTTATAAGTACAGCCTTCGCATTAAGTTTTTTTGAAAAATAGGCTGCATAATAACCTCCTAGAGAACTCCCAAGAAAAGCAATAGGCTTTTTATTGAGTTCTATGAGTTGTTTGATTTCATTGACTGCATCTTCAAAATTATTACTTAAGTCGGGAATGATAACTTTTATGTTTTTATTTAATGATGAAATATATTTTCTGAATATTTGTGCTTTATCAGATTCCGATGAAGAAGCAAAGCCATGAAAATAAAGAATAGTTTTAATCATTAAAACTTAATTTCTGGATTAACTCCTGATATAAAAATATTTTCTAGCCATTCTGTTAAGAATCTATTTTGTTGTAATTTTTCATCCTTAGATTGAGACTTAAGAACACCCATAAAATATGGTATCGCTTTCTCCCCTTGATAAGAAATAACCTCTGCCAAGTTTGCATCAAGACAGATTTGCAATCTTATGATGAAGCTATTAAAAATTCCACAATCGTCATTTTGTTTAGCCTCTATCATTAAAGTATGTTTTGACCTTTGTAAAACCTTAAAGGAGATTTTATTAGATGATTGATTCGGATTTATAGTCTCAAAAGAATAAGATTCCTTTAAAAAATTTTGTAATATCTTTTTTAGTCGTAAAAAATTAGCCTCACATACTGATAATTGATGGGCAGTTTTAGGTAACTTTCTTAACATGATTAAATTTTATATCCTTTCTTAAAAGGTGTATATCTTTCACATGCTTTAAGATAAATTTTTATTTCTTTCCTTTCTTTAAGACAAAAATCATTTATCGCATTAAAGAAATCTTGTTCTTTAATATAATGGTAAGAGCTTGTAAGCATCGGCTCAAAACCTCTTCTAATTTTATGCTCTCCTTGAACACCAGGATCAAAGCGACTTATTTTATTTTTAATGCAATACTCTATGCCCTGATAGTAGCAGCATTCAAAATGTAGTGAGTCAATGTTGTAGATAGAACCCCAATGTCGCCCATATAAAGTATTATTACTTTCAAAACACAGTGAGCCTGCAATTTTTTTATCCTTAATGTTTGCAAAAAATATAACAGGTTTTATAGATTCTCTGTTTTCATGGACCATTTTAAAGAAATCGCTATTAAGATAAGGGATTTGTAGTCTTTGTTCGTAAGTGTTTTTATAAAATGTATAGAATTCATTCCAATCACTTTCTGTAAGATTCTTAGCATCTTTCACCTCAAAATATATATCAAGTTCTGATATCTTTTTTCTTTCAGTTCTTATGTTTTTCCGTTGTCTAGATTTAAAGATATTTAGATAATCATCAAAGTTGTTATAGCTCTTATTCTCCCAAACAAACTTATAACCATTGCGTTCAATAAAGTTATTCTTTTGTAAATCATCTTTTAACATCTCACTTGGAAAAAGGATATGCCAAGTCTCAATATTTTCAGAATTCATAAGGTCAATAACTTCATTTATGAATAAGCTATTTATTTTTTCTCCAATAATTTTTTCTGTCTCACATGGCGTGAATGGAATAGCTGTAACTAATTTAGGATAGTAATTACGACCAGTTCTATTAAGCGCATATGACCATGAATGATCAAATACGAATTCACCTTGGCTATTATCTTTTAGATACAAAGGCATAAAGCCACTAAGTTTTTCATCGTTAAATGAAGCAAGGTGCTTAGGCTGCCATCCGCTAATCTTTGATACGCAATTTGATTGCTCAAGGGCAGATAAAAAATCATAATTCATGAAAGGTGAGCCTAAATGTTTTGTTAATATATCAAAATCTGATTTTTTTATTGAAGAAATTTCATCAACAAATTTTAAATCTTTTCCCATATCAACCTAGGTAAATTATTTCAAATATAAAACCTATAACAACTAGCAAACCAATCCAATTATTAACCTTAAAGGCCGATAAAAATTTTGACTCACGTACTAATTTTTTTTGATAAAAATACAGACCAACTAGACCAAGAAATATGAAGAAAAAGTAAAATGAGAATTGATTAATTATTGCTAATATTAATAAAGAAATATAGAAGACTAAGTGAAGTATGTGAGCATACTTTATAGCATTATCGCCCCATAGGATCGCAGTAGAATTAATATTAATTTTTATATCATCCTCCTTGTCTTCTAATGCGTAAACAGTATCAAAACTAATAATCCATGCAATGACCCCAAGATATAAGATCATTAAAGAGAATGAAAAAATGTTTGATTGAAGTGAATAGGCTATCAAAGATGCTGAACCAAATGTTATGCCTAAGATAAATTGTGGTGCAGGAAAGAATCTCTTTGTTAAGGGATAAAAAACTATTAGCAGCCCAAAGAAAAGAGAGATTTTTAAAGTCAATGGATTGGTGAATATGATCAAAGAAATAGATAAGACAGCCAAAATAATAAAAAATATCCAGGCCTCAGTGATGGTTACTGAGCCTGTTGCCAATGGTCTGCCAACTGTCCGAGTTACCAATTTATCAATCTTAAAATCACTTATATCATTTATTACGCAGCCACATGACCTGACGACTATCGATCCTATTATTACAATAATATAGTTTATAAAATTTATAGACTCTGATTGAATACCTGCTAGCAATAGGCCTAATAATGCAGGCCACAGAAGAAGATAAATTCCAATTGGTTTATCTAATCTTGCCAACTCGATTAATCCAATTATTTTATTATCCATTTGCATCTATTAAAAATACCTCCATAACAGACAACGGAAAGTCTTTTACAAGGTACTTGGCTTTTCTTCCCCAAAATATATTTTCCGTATCAGTAAATTTAGCAAATACAATCTTAATTCTTCTGAAGACTCCTTTTTCAAAAAGAATATCTCCAAGAGGCCTTGTCCCTAGATCTCCAAGTTTTGAAAAGCCATGATTTATTGTATCTAGCGGAATAAGTGACCTTGCATACACTCTAGGGATTTTGTTCCCTAGTAAGACCACTTCTCTTGTTTTTACTTTACCTAAATTTTTTCCTAGAAAGTCAGCTTCCAATTCCCCAACATCATCTAAACAATCTTTAAGTAAATTTAATTCAAATACCTCATTGGACTTAATTCTTGACGTTATAGGGCCTTCCTCTACCAACCAAGATTTAATAAGCTGATTATGAACTTCATCATTCATTTCTTGATATGAGATCCACGATGATATTTGTTCTAGCTTCATTAATTAAAGTATCCAAATCTGATATTATAGCCTCGTTGTATTAAACGAAATGAGTTAATTTACACTTAAAACATATGAAATATAAGAAATGGGAATGTATTGTCTGCGGACTTATCTATGATGAGGAGCTTGGATGGCCTGAAGATGGGATAAATCCAGGAACAGCATGGGATGATGTCCCTGAGGATTGGTTATGTCCAGAATGTGGTGTTGGAAAAGAAGATTTTGATATGATAGAAATTACATGATTGATACCCCAAAAAATTTGACAAGAAATATTCTTCTGGGAATGCTTTTAGGATTTATAGTAGGCGCTACTTTTTATTATCTTAACTTTCCTGAGAGTTTAACTAAGTTTGTAGAAATCTATGTTTTTAATCTTGGAGGCTCGATATTTATTAATCTTCTAAAGATGCTAATTATTCCACTAGTATTTTTTTCACTTGTTTCAGGAATTTCTTCGCTGACTAACATGAAAAGTTTAGGGAATATCTCTCTCAAAACTATAGCTTTATATCTTTCAACTACAGCGATTGCCGTTAGTCTATCCTTAGTAATTGGATCAATATTTAAGCCTGGTTCTGGATATTCTTCAGATATAGCCCCTCCTGACAGATTGCCTGAAGGGCAGGGCATATATGAGACAATTTTAGGAATCTTTCCTTCAAATATCATTGAAGCAATGGCTCAAAACCAAATGTTAGCAGTTGTATTTTTTAGTATCTTATTTGGAATTGCTCTAAATAAGACCAACCATCTAACTGGAAACTTCAGTAATGTTTTTGAGAAACTAAATACAGTATTCATGCAGCTTGTAATTATGATTATTTCATTTGCGCCAATTGGCGTATTTTGTTTGATAGGAAAATTTGTAATTACTGATGGGCTTGATATCTTTCAAGAAGCTTTTAAATATGTTCTTCTTTTAATTTTGGTCTTAATCATGCATGCGCTAATAACCTATACAATGATATTAAAACTATTTACAAATCTAAATATATTTACATTCTTTAGAAAGATGAAAGAAGTAGTAATTTTTGCATTCTCTACCTCTTCTAGTGCTGCAACTATCCCAGTAACTTTAAAAACAGTCCAGAATGATTTAGGAGTAGATAAGAATGTTTCATCTTTTGTTATTCCAGTTGGAGCAACTATAAATATGGATGGCACAGCAATTATGCAAGGGATGGCTACTGTTTTTATTGCTCAAATGTATGGGATAGACTTGACCTTAATTCAGTATGTTCAAGTGGTCATGTTGGCTGTTGTTACATCGATAGGTACTGCAGCAGTTCCATCAGCCGGCACAATCACTCTAATCATTATTCTTCAACAATTTGGTATCCCATTAGAAGGCATAGGAATAATTCTAGCTGTCGATAGAATCTTAGACATGATTAGAACTTCAGTAAATGTTACTGGTGATGCCGCTGTAGCATGTGTTGTAGCAAATTCTGAAAATTTATTAGATAAAAGCATTTTTAATAAATAGCTTAAGAAACTTACGTTTTTTTTCAATAATTTGCTAGAATGCTCTATTAAAAATAAGGGGATTCTATATGGATAATTTAATGATTTCACCAGTTCTAGGTTTATTAGGAATGGTCATGGCATTTGCGATTTATTTGCTTGTCATGAAATATCCTGATGGTGAAGATAAGGTAAAGAGAATTGGCGATCAAATTCATAATGGAGCACTAGCCTTTATGAAAACCGAATATAAGTATTTATTTGTTTTCATTGTTGTATTGGTTGTGCTGGTTTGGATGACTGAAGGTTTAGGTCCATATACAGCAATATCAGTTATCGTTGGTGCTGTATGTTCCTCAATAGCTGGATTTATAGGTATGTATGCTGCAACTAAAGCAAATGTAAGAACAGCAACTGCGGCTCAAAAAGATGGCGCTGCTGCAGCCCTTACAGTTTCTTTTTATGGAGGCTCTATTATGGGTCTTTGTGTCGCATCATTGGGCCTAATAGGCTTAGGAGGCCTATACTTTTTCTATATACCAGCTGAAATTGATCCTCATAAGCTTGAAGGTTTTGCCATGGGGGCTTCTGTAGTAGCTCTTTTTTCCAGAGTAGGCGGTGGGATTTTTACAAAAAGTGCAGATGTTGGAGCTGACCTAGTTGGTAAGATTGAGGCTGGAATTCCTGAAGATGATCCAAGAAACCCTGGTGTTATAGCAGATAATGTTGGTGATAATGTTGGTGACGTTGCTGGAATGGGTTCAGACATATTTGAATCATATTGTGGCTCTATGATCGCATCTATAGCTATTGCTTATACCTTGGATAATCAAGATATGATGATGTTGCCACTTGCTTTGGCTTCATCTGGATTAATTGCATCTATTCTAGGTATTTTTATTGTAAAAATGCAGGCTGCTAAAGCGCCAGCTAGCGCCCTTAGGTCCGGAACTTTGCTTGCACCAGTAATATTTGTGGTTATGGCTTATTTTATAGTTGATTCACTTGAGGGTGTTGATACGAATGTATGGTGGTGTGTAATAGCCGGAGCAGTCGGAGGAGTATTGATCGGTTTAATCACAGAATATTACACAGGTGGAAAACCAGTTAAAAAGATTGCCGAATCAGGAGAGACAGGACCTGCAACAGTTATGATTTCAGGACTATCAGTTGGTATGCAATCTGTTGTAATACCTATTATTATTTTGGCTGGAATAATTCTTGTGTCTACTCAATTAGCAGATATTTATGGTGTTGGGATTGCTGCTGTAGGCATGTTAGCAACAGTTGGAATAACAATGGCTATAGATGCATATGGACCTGTTGCAGATAATGCTGGTGGCATTGCTGAAATGTCTGGTATGGGTGAAGAAGTAAGAGAAATTACTGATTCTCTAGATGAACTAGGGAACACTACTGCTGCAATTGGTAAAGGTTTTGCAATTGGAGCTGCAGCATTGGCTGCTTTAGCAATAATTTCAGCATTTTCTGCTGTGGTTACTAAAGCAAATCCTGAATTTTCATTAGCACTTACAGAACCAATTGTTTTAGTTGGAATGTTTATAGGAGTCTGTATACCTTTCTTAGTTTCATCAATCACTATGACAGCAGTTGGTGATGCAGCTTTCGAAATGATTAATGAAATAAGAAGACAATTTAAAGAGATCCCAGGTTTAATGGAAGGCACAGCAGAACCAGATTCTGAAAAATGTGTTGAAATTGCGACTAAAGCTGCTCTTAAGAAAATGATGTTACCTGGTGTAATTGCTGTATCAATGCCAGCTATTATTGGCTTTGGACTAGGTGCACAGGCTTTAGGCGGAATGCTTGCTGGTGGATTGTTAGGCTGTGTTTCATTAGCACTAATGATGGCAAATGCAGGTGGCGCTTGGGATAATGCAAAGAAATATGTTGAGAAAGGTAATTTAGGTGGTAAAGGTTCTGATACTCACTCTGCTGCAGTAGTGGGTGATACGGTTGGAGATCCATTTAAGGATACCTCTGGCCCGTCAATGAATATCCTTATAAATGTAATGGCTATAGTTAGTTTAGTTATAGCACCACTTTTAAGCATTTAATCAAAATATTGAATATCAAGAATCCAGGGTTGCGTCCCTGGATTTTTTTTGACTAAATTAAACTAATGAAAAAAAATATTTTAATAATTGGGTATGGAAATATAGCAAGAAGGTTAGATGCTCTCTTATGTAAAGATACTTATGAAATATATGGAATCTCTAGAAGTAAGAAGAAAGGTTTAGAAAATTTCATCGAATGGGATTGGTTGTCTAAAAAAATACCAAAGCTTGAATGCAAAAATTATGAAAGTATAGTTTTTATTCCCAAACCAAGTAACAGCTATCGATCAGGATATCAAGATGGATTCCTTAACTCTTCTAAAAATCTTTTTAATTTCTTAGAAGTTTCACAAAAGATTTCCTATAAAAAATTTATTACCATTTCCTCTACAAGTGTATATGGCTATTCATCAGATCGAAAAGGTAATATGGAATATCGAAAAGGTAATATGGAATATAGGCAAACACCACCACCAGCATATTTTGCAGATGCACATATGCTTAAAGAGGAAGATTCAGATGGAAGTCCTTTAAGGCTTGCGGGACATATTATTACCGAATATGAAAAGAACCAAATTAAAAGATATGCTGAAAGGTTGATAGTTTTAAGATTGTCTGGCTTGTACACCTCTAAGCCAAAATCTAAAAACCATTTACACAGAGATAATGCCGCAAAGATTATAAAATTTTTCATAGAGAATGATTTTAATTTTACTTCTCATGAAATATTTAATTGCACGGAAGATTCAAACTCATTTGGGGATATTTCAAACGAAAAATTAAAGAAATTAGGTTTTATTTTTAACAGATATAACTAGAACTATAGCTTATTGCAAAATACAATAAATATATGACTAAAAGCATGACAGGTTTTGGGCTATCAAGCTCTGTAAATAAAGAATCCGAAGTATATATTGAGATCAAAGGAGTTAACCATAAGTTCCTCGAGGTATCCATAAAGCCAAATGATTTAAGTAATGATTTAGAAGAGTATATTAGAAAAGCTGTCTCAAAAAATATCATTAGAGGCAGAGTGGATATAAGAATGAAACTTAAATCCGCATCTAAAATATCCTATTCAATAGATTCAAAACTTCTAAAGGAATTTAGTAAGTCCCTTAAGAAAGATTTGCAATTTTCTGACAATATACAGTTTAGAGACATAAAGGATATCCCGGGTATCTTTAAGTCAGAAGTAATACAAAAAACAAATAATAAATTGATTAAGAAGGTTTTTAATGAAGCCTTGAATGTATTTATAAAGTCTAGAAATGAAGAGGGAAATAAGATAAAAAAAGTTTTATCAAAAAAGCTAAATCAAATTAATTCAACTGTATCAAAAATTCATAGATCGAATAACAAGAACATAAAGAAAAGAGCGAGGTTATTTAAGGATAAAGCACTAGACCTGTTAGACACTCTTGATGTAGGCCGACTTGAGCAAGAGGCAGCGATATTGGCCTTAAAACATGATGTGAGTGAGGAAATAGATAGAATCTTCTTCCATACAGACTCATTAAATAAAGAATTAAATAAGAAGATGTGTAGCGGCAAGAAGGTTGATTTTATTTTGCAGGAGCTTTTTAGAGAATCGAATACTCTATCTGTTAAGCTCGACGATCCCAATTTAAAAAATTATGCTCTTGATATGAAGTTGTTTATTGAGGAAATGAGAGAACAGACTCAAAATGTCGAATAATAAAGGAAAATTAATTATACTTTCAGCACCTTCAGGAACAGGGAAGTCCTCCCTAATAAAAGAGATTATTTTAAACAGTTCTGGAGACATTCAATTATCTGTTTCAGCAACAACTAGACTGCCCCGTGATGGAGAAGTTCATGGTAAAGACTATTTTTTTATTTCTGTAAAAGAGTTTGATGAATTAAAAGAAAATAACTCTTTTACAGAGTATGCAAATGTTCACGGCCATTACTATGGAACACTGAAGTCATTTGTTGATGAAAAGATTGAAAATGGAATAAGTATAATTTTAGATATTGACGTTCAGGGATTTGATCAAATAAAGGATTCGATACAGAACAGTATCTCAATTTTTATAATACCCCCATCTATCGATGAATTAAAAAATAGGCTTATTTCCAGAGGGCTAGACTTAGATGAGGTTATTGAAAAGAGATTAATTAATGCAAAAGAGGAGCTCAAGTATGCTGAGCTATACGATCACATAGTATTAAATGATGAGTTTGATAAAGCATTAAAGCAAATAAATTCAATAATTTTTGGTATGAATCATTATGACAATAATGAAATAAATGCTAATTTATTAAGAGATTTATTGGATTAATGAAGTGATTGGAATTAGAATACCCACCCTAGGAGAATATTAAATGGCTAGAATTACAGTAGAAGATTGTTTAGAAAAAATACCAAGTAGGTTTGATCTAATTTTAATGGCTTCAAAAAGAGCTAGACAGCTTTCAACAACAAGCAGAGATCCTTTAGTTGAATGGGATAATGATAAGCCTACCTTAGTTGCTCTGAGAGAGATAGAAGAAGGGCTTCTTGATATAGATACCCTAGAAAAAACATTAGAAGAAGATGTTTTGTTGGATGAATTTTCTTTTTCAAGCAATAAAGAAGACGAAAAAATAGGATAAATGACCAAAGGGGAGTTATTTTGAGTGACCACGCACTCCCAAACATATTACTTAACGATTTTTCTGGCGATAACCTTTTAAGACTTCCTTCAAATTTTTATAAGACTGCAAAGACTTATCTTAATCCCAAAGAAATAAAGAGAATACAAAAGGCTTATTCAGTAGCGTTCTATGCTCACGAGGATCAACAAAGAAGAGACGGATCGCAATATATTACTCATCCTGTTGAGGTAGCAAGAATTCTTTTAGATTTTAAGATGGATTCAGACACCATTTGTTCTGCTCTGATGCATGATGTTCTTGAGGATTGTGATATTGAAAAGAACAATCTTAAAAAATTATTTGGAAAAGATGTAGCAGAAATCGTTGATGGCGTAAGTAAGCTTGGAAAGCTTGATATGACAAGCAGAACCGAACATGATGCTAATAACCTTCAAAAGATGATGCTAGCAATGTCTAAAGATGTAAGAGTAGTGCTGGTTAAGATTTGCGATCGTTTACATAATATGAGAACTATAGAATTCCTTCCAAGAGACAAGCAAATTCAAAAATCAAAGGAAACTATTGAATTATATGGACCACTGGCGCTTAGAATCGGTATGCAAGATATCAGAGCCGAGCTAGAAGATTTAGCCTTTAGGTGCATTCATCCCCTAAGAGCATCCATGTTAGAAAGCGCTATAAAAAAATCTAGCGGAGGTCGAAAAAAAATAGTCACACAAATTCGTAAAGAACTTAAGAGGCACCTCAAGTCAAACGGTATAACAAAAGTAGGCGTAAAAGGGAGAGAGAAAAATATTTACAGCATATATAGAAAAATAAAATCAAAGCATAAACCTTTTTCAGAAATTTTAGATGTATATGGTTTTCGAATTTTAGTTGATTCTGTTGATGAGTGTTATCGATCGCTTGGTATAATTCATAACTACTTTTCTCCAATTGAAAATAGATTTAAAGATTATATTGCTATACCAAAAAGTAATGGATATCAGGCTCTTCATACTAGCTTGTTGGCTTTGAATGCATTTCCAATAGAGGTTCAAATACAAACTAGAAACATGTCATCTATTGCTAGTTTTGGGATAGCTGCCCATTGGCAGTACAAAACAAATGAACAGAATATAAGCTCAGGATTAAGAGCAACAAAATGGCTTACTGGATTAGTAGACCTTCAAAAAAAGACAAATAATCCATCAGAATTTGCAAAATCAGTTAAGACAGATTTAGATTCTAATGAGGTATTTTTATTCTCACCAAAAGGCGATATATATGCATTAAGAAAAGGATCTACTCCAATTGATTTTGCATATGAGGTTCATACCGACCTTGGAGATACTATTATTGGGTGTAAAGTAAATAGGAGTGAGGTGCCTCTAAATATAGAACTTGAAACTGGGCAAACAGTTGAAATAATTGCATCAAAAGCCAATGCATATCTAGACCCCTCATGGTTGAACTATGTTGTTACTAGCAAAGCAAGAAGTGCAATTAGGTCAAGATTAAAAAAACAAAAAATTTCTGATGCAAGAAAAGCTGGCAAAGTAATGCTTGAAACTGAGCTCAAAAGAGGAGGCAGCAGTCTCTCTGAATACAGAGGTAGTTCTCTTAAAAAAATCTTAGATTCGATTGGAGTTACTTCATTAAATAAATTATTAACAGACCTTGGTCTAGGAAAAAGAACCGGTAGCATTATTGCAGAAAGATTTTATTCAGGTCTTCAAATTAGAGAGGGCATCAAAGAAGCAAACCCTGTTTTAATTTTAGATAATAGGATTGAAAGTGTTGCTGTTAGATTTGCAAAATGTTGCATGCCTGTCTATGGGGATAATGTTATAGCCCACTCAGATACTGAAAGGGGCATAGTCATACATCATAAAAGATGTAAACAAATAACACCTTTTATCAAGAAGGATCCAAGATATATGCCAGCCATTTGGGGCGAAAATAAGAGGGATTACTCGTATAAAGCAAAAGTTGATATTAATACTGAAGATAAGGTAGGGGTCTTATCTGATTTAGGTTCAATCTTTGCAAGATCTGCTATTAATATTGGATCCGTGAATACAAAGACTATCGATAAAAAATTTGCTGGATTTGAAATTCAAATAGAAGTAAAAGACAAAAAGGAACTTAGTAATATAATGCAAAAAGTCAGAGGAATGAAATTAACGACCAGCTGTAGAAGAAATATTAATGATAAATAGTAAAAAACTAGCAGTTTTTTTATGTACAATTCCTTTATTAACTACTTTTATTCTTTCATAGGAACTCAATTAAATGTCAAAAGAAATTATCTCAACAAAGAATGCTCCTCAAGCCATAGGACCATATTCACAGGCTGTCAAAACAGGTAATTTGATATTTATTTCAGGACAAATACCATTAAATCCAGAAACTGGAGACTTAGTATCTGGCTCAATAGAAGACGAGGCAAATCAAGTACTAAAAAATATTAAAAGTATTTGTGATGCCGCTGGTTATGGCTTTGAAGATATTGTTAAAATTACAATTTTTTTAACTGATTTAGGAAATTTTACTACTGTTAATGAGGTTATGGCTAAGCACTTTGTAGAACCCTACCCTGCAAGGGCAACAGTTGAAGTCTCAGGACTTCCTCTTGGAGTTAATGTAGAAATTGAGGCTATAGTAGGGACGAATGACTAAAAACTTAATCTCAATTCAAGATCTATCAAAGGATGAAATATTAGATTTAATAAACTTTTCAAATAATTTTATAGATGCTGAAGGGAATTTCAGGAAAGAAGACCTTTTCCCAGATAAAACAGTTGCAAATGTATTCTGTGAACCCAGCACTAGAACAAAATCTTCATTTGCAATAGCAGCAGGTAATCTCGGTTGTTCTGTTCTAGATTTTAATATTGATAATTCTTCAGTTCAAAAAGGTGAATCTATATTTGAAACAGTTGATGCATTAAACCTAATGGGCGTAGACCTATGCGTTCTTAGGCATCCGGATTCTGTGATACAAGAACTAGCAGAAGCATTACCAAAAATGGTTTTTATAAATGCAGGCGAAGGTTCAGTCTCTCATCCAACTCAAGCCCTATTAGATATGAAGACTATTATTGATCACAAAAAATCTTTAGATGGCCTAAAGATTGTAATTGTAGGAGATCTTGACCATTCGCGAGTTACATCTTCATTTGTCGAAGGTATTTCTAATTTTCCAATTGAATCCTTAACTTTCTCAGGACATCCAGAGATGTGTACTAAATATCAAAGTCCTAAAATTGGAATTTATGAGCCCGATATGGGAAAAGCTCTTCAAGATGCAGATGTTGTTATGACACTAAGAATTCAGTACGAGAGGTTTAAAGAAGAACTAAATTTGGACTTAGAAACCTACAAAAGCTCTTACCAACTTTCTTCAGAGAAACTTGAAGCTGCAAAAGGCGATGCTATTATTATGCATCCAGGACCGGTAAATTATGTCGAAATAACAGAAGCTGTTTATGACTCAGAAAATTCTGTTATTAGACAACAAATTGCAAACGGCGTTGCAATTAGAATGGCAGTTTTATCTCAATTTTTGAGCGGCTAAAGTTTTTTTAACTGTTTCAACAATAGAAATTGTGTTTTGATCTATTTCTATATTTACCAAAGATTTTTCATTAAGTTTATCTAGGTTTGTTATTGAAATAGTTTCTGGTATCAAATGAATATAGAAATTATTGTTATTAACTTTTCCTAGAGTTAAGCTACATCCATTAATACCTATATATCCTTTTTCAAAAATATACTCACCATATTTTTTTGGAAAATTAACAATAATATCTAACGTATTCGGCTTATTAATAATTTTTTTAATTGTTCCAGTAAAGTGAATATGTCCTGACATCAAGTGACCGCCAATTTCTGAGGATGCTTTAATAGATCTCTCCAAATTAACAACTGATCCCTTGTTAAGCTCACTTAGGTTTGAGCGTGAGAGTGTCTCATCTATGACATCAAACCTTAATCTCTTAATCCCTTTATCTAATGAAGTAAGGCATACACCATTGACAGATATACTCGCACCTTTTTTTAAATTTTTATTAAAGTTCTTTGGTGGAGTAACTTCAATTGAAGTCATATCCTTCTTTGCAGTTATCTTAGTAACCTTTCCAGTGCATTGGACTATTCCAGAAAACATTTACGCTCCCCAGCTTTCTCTATATTCGTGAAGACTGTTAAGGTGTTCCTTGAAGTTTGATTCATTCTCAACAAAGCCTATAAGTGAATCTAAGTTAACAATTGATTCAACTTGTAGATTAAAATCTTTTTCCAGTTCTTTGCTAGAGGATTGATCAGACAAACCTTTTTCTTTTCTATCTAGGCCAACCATAAAAGCAGAGGGGTTTGCAGAAAGGTTTTTTATTAATTCAATTGATTCTCTGCCCGCTGTTCCTGCAGATAGAACGTCATCAATTATTAGAACGTTCCCTTTAGGCTTTTTCCCAATTATACTCCCGCCTTCTCCATGATCTTTTTCTTCTTTTCTATTGAATGAAAGTGGGTAGACTTTGCCTTCTTCGCTAAATACTGTAGCTACAATTGAGCCAAGAAAAATACCTTTATAGGCTGGACCATAAATACAATCGAAATCAAGGTTCTTATCCTTTATTGCATCAACATAGCATCTTGCTAACTCATATAAATTACAACCACTCAACATATTTGCCGCATTAAAGAAATAAGGACTTGACCTTCCTGACTTTAAGGTAAATTTACCAAATTCTAGTGATTTTGATTCTAATGCTAAATTTAAGAATGACTTCTGATAATCTTTCACTTATTCAATACAGGCTTTTTGTTTTTTTACAATTTCAGCAATTGCTGAACTCCCTAATTCAAGCATATCATTAAGTTCTGTTTTTGAAAAAGGCGCATCTTCAGCAGTACCTTGTATCTCAATAAGCTCATCTCTTTCATTCATAACAATATTTAAATCGGTATCCGCCGTGCTGTCTTCAGCATAATCAAGATCTAATAATATTTTATTATTTTTGATTCCTAATGAAACTGCAGCAACAAATGATTTTATAGCCCTTTGATCATTATGATGATTTTTGATAGCAAGAAAAAGTGCAACACAACCACCTGTTATGGAAGCTGTCCTTGTTCCACCATCTGCTTGTATAACATCACAATCTACATTGATTGTTTTCCCTTTAAGGTATTTAAGATTTACCGCTTGGCGCAATGAACGGCCTATTAGTCTTTGGATTTCTAAGGTTCTACCACTTTGTTTTCCTCTAGCAGCCTCTCTACTCATTCTTTCATTTGTAGATCTAGGTAACATCCCATACTCACCGGTAACCCATCCTTCATCTGAATTTTTCATCCAACGAGGCACATGATTTTCTATTGAGGCATTACAAATAACTTTGGTATTTCCAAAAGAAACCATAACCGAACCTTCAGCATGGATGTTTACATTTGGCTCAATTGATAAGTCTCTTAGTTGATTATGATTACGACCTTGATTTCTTTCCATATTTCTTAGTATGGGTTTTAGGCAAGTTTTTCTTTAACAACTTTGCTGACCATGCCCATGTCTGCTGAACCAGCCAACGATGATTTTAATAAACCCATAACTTTTCCAATGTCTTGCATTGAGGAAGCCCCTGAACTTTCTATCGCTTCTTTTACTTTTTCAGTTACTTCTTGTTCGCTTAATTGCTTAGGTTTATATTTTGAAAGAATTTCTATTTCTTGCTCTTCCTTTTCAGCTAAATCATTTCTTCCACCATCTCTAAACTGAGAAATCGAATCATTCCTTTGTTTAATCATCTTAGTAATTATCTGTAAAGCTTTGCTGTCGTCTGCTTCTTCCTTGCTATCGATTTCAAAACGTTGAACTTCAGCAAGAAACATCCGAATGGTATCTCTTACCAAATTATTTTTATCAAGCATCGCTTGTTTTAGGTCTTTTCTGATATCAGATAATAGTGCCAAAACTATCTATGTCTTTGTCTTGAAAAAGAAAATTTTCTATTAGTTTTTCTAGCTCTTTTAACAGCTGCTGCCATTAGACGTTTTCTTTTTTCGGTTGGTTTTTCATAAAATTCCCTAGCTCTAATTTCTGGAACTATTGCAGCTTTCTCGCAAGCGCGTTTGAATTTTCTCAAACCAATATCAAAATGTTCTGTATCTTTTATAATAATTGAAGGCATAATGTGA
>MDSW01198039.1_pt1 | contig 64211 bp, 50 predicted proteins | sample 811171 | NCBI WGS metagenome assembly MDSW01 (sample SAMN05326641, study PRJNA326480) | marine metagenome | isolation source: seawater | place: Atlantic Ocean: North West | collected 2012
CCGTCCCCCGGATTGAATACAAAGGTATCCTGATCATTGTCATAGCTGGGATAGCGAGTTACCGAGTTATCTTCGCCAACGATGATTCGATAGCCGGAAAGTATATCATTCCCTTCACCGCCGGTGATAATGTCCGAACCGTCCAAGCCATAAATTATATCATCGTCCGTACTGCCAATCAGTGACTCACTGGCATCGGTACCGGTAACGGTGATGTCATTGGAGCTAAGCGGTTGAGCATTCACCCACTCCGTGGCGGCGATCGGATCGTTGTTACCAAACTGAATTTGCCCGATACGATATTGACCGGCCTTGAACCATTCGAAAACGGTCACCGAATCCTCTGCGTTGATCTGGAAAACAAGATCAAGCCCGTTTCGGTACAGGGTAATGTCAGCGGGGGCGATGCCGGTGCCAAACTGCAAAAGAGCGCGATTGCTCAAGGTGACTTCATACTCATAGATGATGTCGTTGCCGTCCCCCAGATTGAATACAATTGTATCCTGGTCACTATCATAGCTGACAGAGCGAGTTACTGAGCTATCGTCATCAATGGTAATCTTATGGCCCGAAAGGATGTCGCTCCCGCTTCCACCCACAATGACATCCGCGCCGCGTTCACCAGCGATGATATCGTTGCCATCCAGGCCATAAATAATATCATTGCCATTGCTGCCGCTGTAGGTATCGTCTTGATCCGTTAGGGCGAGCCCCAAACCGACGGCGGCTCGCAGATCATCGAATCTGCTGACCCCTTCACTGCCGATTTCGAACTCACCAAGCTGATATGCTTCATCACTGAACCAATTGCTGAAGGTGATTTGCTTCTCCCCGGCAGAGGTATTGGCGGTGACGCGAAGATCGTTGCCGGATTGAAACAGAACGATATCATCCCGGCCTTGAATATCTCCAATCACCAGGCGATCGAAGGCGATGGCCTGCATACTGAGGTCCAGGGTTTGACTGGCATCGCTGGTGTTGTCCAGATAGAGAGCGGTGGTGCAGTCACTGGGTACCGTGATTTCGACAGCCCCCCCAAGGGTGTTATCCAGATTATTGATATCTGCACAGGCCAGGCTGTTGTTGCCGGAAACATCCAGGGTTTGCAGGTTGGTCAGAGCGCCCAGCGAGGTGAGCTCGGTGATGCTATTGCCGGAAAGGTCCAGGCTGGTGAGTGCCATTAGATTACCCAGTGCCGTGACGTTGCTGATGTCGTTATCGGCAAGGTTCAGTTGCTGCAGTGCGGTGAGTGACTGCAGCAGTGTAAGATCGGACAGGCCGGTGTTATCCAGATCCAGTGCAGTCAGGTTCAAGAGGCTGGCAATGGTTGCCAGGTCCGTGAGCGGGTTGCCCGACAGATCCAGTTCGGACAGCGTGCTGTTGTTCAACAACTCGTTCACATTGGTGAGGCCGGCGTCTTCCAGATTCAATGTCTCCAGTGCCGTCAGCAAGCTGATTTCATTCAGATCGCTCAATGTCACCCCGTTGCAGGTCAGACCGGTAACGTTGTTGAGGTTGCCGCTGTATGCCTCCAGGCTGACGTCATTACCGCTTTCAACGAAGCTGCAATTGGCTTCATTGCCTTGTAAGAACGCAGGCAGTGCCGTAAGTTGTTGGCGAGGTGCGGGAGGATTGTCGTTGTCGTCATTCCCGCCGCCACCGCCACCACAGGCGCTGAGGGTGGAAAACAGGATAGCCGCGCTGAGCGCAGTGAGTTTAGGATTGAACATCATGCCGGTAATCCTTGTTGATTGAATGAATTCCCTTTACTTGGTGGCGGGTGTTTCGAGTGCCCGTGCATGCAAGTAAAAAAACCGTTACGACAACAAAGACAGGGTGGGATAAAAAAAGCAGAAGAAATCAGCGGGCTTTTTTACAGTGCGCAGAAATCTGCATCCAAGATTGAGCAGAGCACTGCGCACTGTAACGGGTGATCAGGCTTCCTGCAGAATGGACTGCAACACAACCTGTGCCGCCAGGCGGCCGGTTTGTGCTGCGCCGTTCATAAAGCCGTAATATTCATCGCTGGTGTGCTCGCCGGCAAAGATCAGTTTATCCAGAGCGAAGTTTTGCGCTTCATCGGGATCATCGGCTTCTATATACAACCATGCCTCCGCCAGTTCCGTATACTGGCCCGGCTTGAAATTGGTGTAGCCACCGCCGATGTAACGGGTCTTGTGCCACCCCGTTCGAATGAACCGATTGTTGCTGCTGGCGGCCAATGACGGCAGCACGTTGCTGTATTCCGTCATTAAGGCCTGGCCGGTGGCCGCGGCGGTCTCTGTGAACAGACCATCCACTTCATCGGCGCTGATAAAAAACGTCAGTGAGGCTTCCGCCAACTGCGGTTGCCGCAAACTGCTGTCCCACAACAGGGACACGGACTGATCGTTCCAGGCTTCGATTTCAAAACCATTGTCGTTGGCCCATGCCCGTTGATTTACACCGGCCACGATCTTTTCATTGCGCCCCAGGTCCACTTCGTTGATAAAGCGGCGCAATGAATCGGGCAGTTCAATGTCCAGCTGTACATTGCGCAACGCGGTGAAGGGCAGCGCCAGAATCACATACTCCGCTTCCACATCCCGGCCCCGGGACAGGCTCAGGCGGTAACCGGTTTCCGTGCGGCTGATTTTCTGCAGGGCCCGGTTGGTGTGGATCTGCCCCGCCAGGGCAGCGCGTAATCCCGCCACAATGGTTTCCGAGCCGCCGTTTACCACGTAGGCTTCATCGCTGGTGCTCAGCACCTCCACCTGTTCGCCGTCCACCACCGGCAGCAGATACAGCAGTTGCAGCACCGGGGACTGATCCGGTTCCACACCATATTCCACCCGCACCGCACCTTCGATCAGATCGCGAATGTTGGGATCGGCGGGCAGCTTGTCAGCGTGCATGTCCAGATATTCTGTGAGTGACTGGTTATCAAACAGGGGGGCGTAGGTATCCCAATCCATGTCCAGTAATTCCGCGTCGGCCATCAGTTGGGCGGCAAAGGGGCGCAGCGCGTCGGCCATCTCCGCTTCACTGCGTTTACGACCACCGAAGTAATAGGCCACTTTGTCCAGGGTTGGATTGGGTTCAATGCGGCTGGTTAGGCTGAGCCCGAAATCGTCGATCAGGGCCTGCATGTCGGCGTGATCGCTGTTCACCAGCTCGCCCCCCAAGTCCGTGTCCAGCCCGTTGCCCACCACGCCTTGTACCGTGTGCACTCTGCCACCCACCCGGCCGCGGGCTTCGTACACGTTCACTTTCATACCCGCCTTGCTGAGTTGATAGGCAGCGTTCAGGCCCGCCAGGCCACCACCGATGACGGCCACCCGTTCACCCCGGGCTCCGAAACAACCGCTGAGGCTGCCGGCGGAGAGCAGCGCCGCACCCCCCATGGCGCTGTTGCGCAAGAACGCCCGGCGCGCGGGATCGGCCGGTACCGTGGTACGGCCCTGCTGCTGCAGATTTTGATCGCGGGCTTGGAGCAGAAGAGTACGGAACTGACGAAAGAACGTGCTGTGTGCCATGGAATGATACCTGTCTGATAATGGGCTAATTGGATTAGTCGCAATGGAAGGTAGACAACAGGGGGTTAAAAATAAAGGGATTTTTGTACGGGGGTTGGAAATTGTATACAATCTTTCCCTTTTTAGAGGGAAATCAGGATGGCCGAAGCGTCAGTATTGAGTCAGCAGGATCGCGAACTGTTTCGCGACACCTTTCGCAAGTTCTTGAAAAACGAGGTAGCACCCTATTACGAGCAGTGGGAAAAGGATGAAATATTTCCCCGTGAGCTGTGGCACAAGTTGGGTCAGAACGGCTTTCTGGCAGTGGACGTACCGGAGGAATACGGTGGATACGGGGCCGATTTTGCCCTCAGTGCCATCGTCATTGAGGAGTTTTCCCGCCACAACTATATGGCCCTCGCCTCCAGTGTGTCCGTCCATTCTGACATCGTCACCCCATATATCTTCCATCTGGGTACCGAACAACAAAAACAGCAGTGGCTGCCCAAAATGGTCAGTGGCGAGGCAGTTGGTGCCATTGCCATGACCGAACCCGGCGCCGGGTCCGACCTGCAGGGCATGCGCACCTCCGCCGTGTTGAAGGATGGTCAGTACAGCATTAACGGCCAGAAGACCTTTATTACCAATGGCCAGCACTGTGATGTGATCGTGGTGGCCGCCAAGACCGATCCCAGTGCCGGCGCCAGAGGCATCACTCTGTTCACCGTGGATACCACCCTGCCCGGTTTTGAGCGGGGCCGAAATCTGGAAAAGATGGGCCTGCACTGCGGCGATACCTCCGAGCTGTTCTTCGACAACGTGACCGTAGCGGAAGCGGATGTATTGGGCGGGCTGGGTAAAGGCTTTGCCAATCTGATGAATGAGCTGCCACGGGAGCGTTTGATTCTGGCTATCAGCGCTGTGATGGCCTGCGAGGGGATGATCGAAAGCACCATTGAGTACGTGAACGAACGCAAGGCGTTCGGCATGGCCGTGTCGCAGTTCCAGAACACCCGGTTCAAACTGGCGGAACTGAAAACCCAGGTGGAAGTGAACAAGGCCTACATCAACCAATGCACCCGCCAATATGAGCAGGGTGCCCTGAGTGCGGTGGAAGCGTCCATGGCGAAACTTTCCAGCACCGAATTGCAATCCAGGGTGGCCGATGAATGTTTGCAGTTGTTTGGCGGCTACGGCTACATGATGGAATACGGCATCGCACGCGCCTACATGGATGCCCGCATACAGCGCATCTATGGCGGTACTTCCGAAATCATGAAAGAAATTGTGGCCCGATCCCTGGTGGGCAAATAAATGACTGGATATTGATTCATGACCGGTGCACTGAAATCCACCCGCTCCCTGAACGTCACCGAAGCCCTGCGGGAACGGCTGTTGCAGGGTGAGTTTGATCCGGGTACCCGCCTGCAGGAAACCTGGCTGGCCGAGCGCATGCAGGTTTCCCGTACTCCGATCCGGGAAGCGCTGCGGGTGTTGGCCAAGGACGGCCTGTTGGAGTATGCGCCCAACCGCGGATACTCGGTACGGCATTTTTCACTGGATGACATCGTCAGTGCGTTCCGGGTGCGCTCGGTGCTGGAGGGGTTGGGCTGCCGCCTGATAGCCGAACGGGGCATGTCCAGTGGCTTGAGTGAATCATTGCACGCCACTTTGCAAACCGGTGAAAACCTGTTGCAGAGTGGCCAACTGCAGCGTGGTGAATTTGATGAATGGCGGGAAATGAACAAAGCTTTTCACCTGGCCATACTGCTGGAGACTCACAACGACTTACTGGTGCGCTTCGCCAAACAGTCGCGCAATATTCCCATTGTGTTTAACGGTTCGTTTCGCTGGTATAGCCTGCGGGAATTTCAGCGGGCCCATGATCACCATCAGGTGATCTTTGATGCCATGGCAAACCAGCAACCGGAGCGGGCGGATTTTATGATGCAGGAACACATAATGCACGCCGCCCTCATTCTGAAAAAAAATTACAACGATTAAGTAAAAGGATTAAGAGAGGAACATTATGAGTTCGCTGTTTTCGGTTAACGGTAAAATTGCCTTGGTGACCGGTGGCACCAGCGGCATCGGTTATATGATTGCCCAGGGTTTGGTGAAGCACGGCGCCAAAGTGTACGTGGCCTCACGCAAGGCCGAAGCCTGCGCCAACACCGCAGAAGCGCTGTCTGCCTTTGGTACCTGTATTGGCATTCCTGCGGATCTTTCCACGGAACAGGGTTGCGTGGATCTGGTGAATGAAATTCAGCAGCGCGAAGGCAGGTTGAACATTCTGGTGAACAACGCCGGGGTAACCTGGGGTGCACCGCTGGAACAATACCCCGCCGATGCCTGGGATAAAATCCAAAACCTGAATGTGAAATCCGCCTTTGTGATGACCCAGAAAAGCCTGCCCATGCTGGAGGCCGCCGCCAGCGCAGCGGACCCGGCGCGGGTCATCAACATCACTTCGGTGGCCGGGCAGATGTACGGCAGCATGCAGGCTTACGCCTATGGTCCCAGCAAAGCGGCGCTGAATCATCTCACCAAAATTCTGGCGGGTGAACTGGCGGCCAAACACATCACCGTCAATGCCATCGCCCCCGGCGTGTTCCCCAGCCGCATGACTACCTTTGTATTGAAAGATGAGAAGATGGCCGAACAGCAACGCAACGCCGTGCCGCTGGGCCGCCTGGGCGAGCCGGAGGACATGGAAGGGTTGGCGGTGTTTCTGTCGTCACAAGCCGGGGCCTACATCACCGGTAATGTGATTGCGCTGGATGGCGGTACCGCGGTGAAATCACCGGATATCCTCTAGCAACGCTTGTTCTTGTTGAGCTCGATTCAGCCCGTTCATCAGTGCCAGTGAGTCATCCACTACCCGCTGGCCCAACTCCACATCAAACACCTTATCCCAGATGCCTTTGGCGGGTTTTTTAGTAAAGGAAAATATCGTTCCTGATGTGAAATGGTGGGGTTGACTCAGAATCCACGCGGCGGCGTCGGCGGAACGTTTGGGGGTGCTGCTTTCCGGCAGCAGCCAGGCGAACAGAGGTAGAATATACTTCCAACCGAAAACCTCCAGTGCTGTCTGCGTGCGTACCAGGCCTGTGCCGGCCATCAATCCCGGGTCCAGGCAAAAGATCGCTGTATCCTGATCGCAGGTGCGCCTCGCCAATTCCACAGTGGTCACCATATTGAGGAATTTGGAGGTCGCGTAGCGGTCCATTCCGGCCTGTCTGGGGGCAGTGCCCTTGCTATCCGTACTCTCGATTTCAGCGCGGACGCTGTGCTCGATTGACTGAAATCGGGCGCCCCGGAAACCAAAGAGGCCCGCTGTAACGTTTCTTGGATGATGACTGCCGCTACCGATAAATAACACCCGCCCGCCTTGCAAAAAGGGCATCAGCCCCTGGGTAAGTTTGAGTGCCGCCAGATGATTGACGGTGACGGTTTCCTCAAAGCCTTTCGTGTCACCTTGCTGGGGGCTGAAGCGGGTGCGGTCAACAATTTGGATGCCCGCGTTGTTCATCAGGCCTGCCAAGGGCAGGTCCCATTCTGCAATAAATCGGTCCACCTCGTTGAGGTCCGCCAGATTCAGGTAACGAATGTGTACATTCTCATTCCAGCCTTGGGTAAGTCGTTGAGCGTTGTCCGTATCGCGTACTGCCAGTACCACCTGGGTGTTTGCCTGCTGAGCCAGCAAACGCGCGGTAGCCAGGCCCAGCCCTCCTGTGCCCCCGGTAATCATATAGGTATTCATATTCATTCCTTGTTCAGCTATCTGCATCTGGGTTGTGGCATAATCCTAGGTGATCAGAGAAAGAACGGGAATTCGCATCTCATGTTGGAAAAAGAACAACGTCTCAAGCCCCGAAAAAAGCCGGTTCAAGCGCGATCCACCTTCACGGTGGATGCCATTTTCGAAGGTTGTATTCAGGTTTTGCTGGCAGAAGGACCAGAGCGGTTAACCACCACTAAAGTGGCTGAGTGTGCCGGCGTATCCGTGGGGACGCTTTATCAGTACTTCTCTGACAAATACAGTTTGATGGCCGGTGTGCTGGAGCAGCATGTTCAGGCTATCTCCCGGCGGGTGGATCATGCCTGTGACATCAGTAAAGGCGAACCGCTGGAACGCGCCGTAGGCAATCTGGTGACGGCATTCTTTGCGGCAAAAATGGAACGGCCGGATGTGTCAAAGGCCCTGTATTCTGTGTCCGCCGAGTTGGAGGGTAATGCGTTGGTGATGCGCTATGCGCAACAGTCACAGGCTCGAATCGTTGAGCTGTTGCAGAGCATCCCCGATCTCAAACTGAAAGATCCCCTTACCAGCAGTTTCCTGTTAACCACCATGCTGATTGGACCCACTCAGGCATTACTGACGATGGATGCTCCGGCGTCCTACGTTGACACCGTTTGTAAAGAAGCGGTGTCCATGACGGTGGCGTATCTGCGTGTGCAACCTTAATCGACATAAACTCGGTACTCAGCCAGCACCCGCCTGGGAACCATGATTATGATTCTTGTCTTCATACATGCGTTCATCCACCATCGACACCATGCGATCAATGCCGGTCAGTTCGTTTACCGGAAACAGCCGCGTACCGATGCTGACGCTCAGTTCCATGTCCTGCAGTTCACCTACACATAAGTTTTTCAGCTCAGCCCGAATCCGGGCGCCCATCTTGGGTAAGGCTTGGGCATCGGCGGTCATCATCACCACCACAAATTCGTCGCCGCCGATGCGCCCTGCCACATCGCTGTCCCGCAGCACGTTGTGGATGGCGGCGGCCAGAGCCGAGATGGCCTTGTCCCCCAGGCGATGGCCCTGCTGATCGTTGATCTGTTTCAGGTTATCCAGATCCAGGTACATCACGCCCACGCTCTGACCCAGACGCTGGGCCAGGCGTACGTGCTTCTCTGCCTGAATAAAAAAGCCGCGGCGGTTCAGCAGGCGGGTGAGTTCGTCTTTGGTGGAGAGTTCAAGCAGTTGCAGAAACTGACTGTTGAGCAGCAGGTCACCCTCCACCAGATCGCGGAACTGCCATAACAGTTCCTGGAAGGTGCGGTTGTAATGGGTAACGGCATAATCCAGCACACAGATGGTGCCAAAGCAGGAACCGTCCGGCCAGTAAATGGGAACGCCCAGGAAGGAATTGACCCGGTGGGACTTAACCAGCGGATTATCCTGCCATTCCGGCATATTGGTGGCATGGTTAACGTACAGCGGCCCGGCGTTTTTGATCACCTGGGCGCTGAACATTTTCATGTCCTTGGCAAACAGCTCGCCGGAGCGGTACGGATTGTTGGCGTTCTGGTTTCCGATGACAACCTGGTAACCTTTTGATGTGGATTGGATAATGTACACCGCTGGCGCTTCGTACAGTTTCGCCACCAAATCCACAGTGGTTTGCCACTTCTTCAGAGAAATCATCGGATTCTGTTGTTCAAGAATCCATTCGTCACGATTGAACATAACCGATGATACTTACTTTATGGGTGATGACCTGAGTATAGCCAGAATTGCTGTCGGGTCTTGGTAAAAGCCTGCAAATGGGAAAAAATAACAAAATTCCGTTTATTAACTGTGCAGTGCCTGAATTAAGTGCGGGTTTAATGGCGCCAGAACATGGGGGTGAACAGCACCAGCAGGGTGAAAATTTCCAGGCGCCCCAGCAACATGGCAAAGCACAGTATCCATTTGGCGGTATCGCTGACGGCGCCATAGTGCTGTGCCACATCACCGATTCCCGGCCCCAGGTTGTTCATGCAGGCGGCCACCGCAGAAAATCCGGTGATGAAATCCATACCGGTGGCCAGCATGGCCAGAAACAGCACGCAGAAGCTGATCAGGTAGATGCCGAAGAATCCCCACACTGCTTCGATGACCCGGTCTGGCACCGCTTTGTTGGACAGTTTGATGATCATCACGGCGTTGGGGTGGATCAGGCGCCGAATTTCACGCAGGCCCTGTTTGAACATGAGGAACACCCGAATCGCCTTGATGCCGCCACCGGTAGAACCGGCACAGGCACCGATAAAACTGCCCATGATCAAGGCGGTGGTGAGTAACGGATGCCAGGCGGCAAAATCCGCCACACCATAGCCGGTGGTGGTGCCGATGGATACGGTCTGGAACAGGGCATGGCGTGCCGCCAAAAACAGGTCCGAGTACTCGCTGGTGAGGATCAGGCCGAAGAAAACCAGCACGCTGATGCTGAGTAACATGGTGAGATAAAAACGGAATTCCGGATCCATAAAATACGACAACACATTGCGCCGGCGCCAGGCAAAAAAGTGCAGCCCGAAGTTGACCCCCGCCAGCAACATGAAAAATACCGTCACCAGCTCAATGCTGGCGCTGTTGAAATGGCCGATGCTGGCATCGTGGGTGGAGAAGCCGCCAATGGCCACGGTGGAGAAGCTGTGGCTGATGGCATCGAACAGATCCATGCCGCAGATCCAGTAGGCCAGGGCGCAGGCCAGCGTCAGTGAAACATAAATGTACCAGAGGGCTTTGGCGGTTTCGGTGATGCGCGGTGTCAGTTTGTTGTCCTTGATGGGGCCGGGTGCCTCGGCGCGATACAGCTGCATGCCGCCGATGCCCAGCATGGGCAGAATGGCCACCGCCAACACAATGATACCCATACCCCCCAACCATTGCAGTTGCTGACGGTAAAACAGAATCGACTTGGGCAGATCATCGATGCCGCTGATCACCGTGGCACCGGTGGTGGTCAGCCCCGAGATGGATTCAAACACCGCGTCGGCCACGTCCATGTGGGGTTTATCCCCCAGCATGAAGGGGATCGAGCCATACAATCCCAGTACGGTCCAGAACAGCACCACCACCACAAAACCGTCCCGCACCCGCAGGTCTTGCTTGCGGTTTTGTACCGGCAACCAGCACAGCAATCCCGACACCAGGGTAATGGCAAAGGCAAAGAAGAACTGCTTTTCGCCGCCATCATCGTAAATCAAGGCCACCAGCGCCGGCAGCAGCATGGTACTGCTGTACACCATCAACAGCAGGCCAAGAATACGCAGGATGACAGCAGGATGCATGGTGGTGTTGGACTCCGCTCAGAAGAAGGTAATGCCCACTTGGAAAAGGCGTTCCACATCCTGGATGCGGCGTTTATCAATCAGGAACAGCACCACATGATCGTCCGATTCCACCACGATGTCGTCGTGGGCAATCAGCACCTGATCCTTGCGCACAATGGCGCCGATGGTGGTGCCTTCCGGTAAATCAATATCACCAATGGCTTTGCCCACAACTTTTGATGATTTCTCGTCGCCATGGGCAATGGCTTCTATGGATTCTGCCGCACCCCGGCGCAGGGAATGCACGTTGGCGACGTCGCCCCGCCGCACATGGGTGAGCAGGCTGCCGATGGTGGCCTGCTGCGGTGAAATGGCGATGTCGATGTCGCCGCCCTGCACCAGATCCACATAGGCGGGATTGTTGATCAGTGTCATCACCTTGCGCGCCCCCAGGCGTTTGGCCAGCATGGACGACATGATGTTGGCTTCATCATCGTTGGTGACGGCAATGAAAATATCGGTGTCTTCCACGCTTTCTTCCAGCAGCAGATCCTGATCGGATGCGTTGCCGCGAATGACGATGGTTTTATTCAGCTTCTCCGCCAGAAACCCACAACGTTCCTGGTTGCGTTCAATGATCTTCACCTGGTAGCGGCTTTCCAGCGCCTCGCACAGGCGCTCACCGATGTTGCCACCACCGGCGATGATGATCTTTTTGTAATTGTGTTCCAGGCCCCGCAGTTCACTCATCACCGCACGAATGTGGTTCTTGGCGGCGATGAAGAAGACTTCGTCATCGGCTTCGATGATGGTGGTGCCTTCGGGAATAATGGGGCGGTCGCGGCGGAAGATGGCCGCCACCCGGGTGTCCACCGCCGGCATATGCTGGCGCAGATAGCGCAGTTCGCGCCCCACCAGCGGGCCGTTGAAATAGGCTTTCACCGCCACCAGTTGCAGCTTACCCTCGGCAAAATCCAGTACCTGCAGGGCGCCGGGGTGCTCGATGAGGCGGGGGATGTGATTGGTGACCACCTGCTCCGGAGAGATAATAACATCAATGGGAAACGCCTCATTGCCGAACAGGCCTTTGCTTTTGGCCAGGTAGCTGGCGGAGCGCACGCGGGCGATTTTGGTGGGGGTTCGATGCAGTGAGTAGGCGACCTGACAGGCCACCATGTTGATTTCATCACTGTTGGTGACGGCGATCAGCATATCGGCATCATCGGCACCGGCCTGGCGCAACACGCTGGGGAACGAGGCCATGCCGGTGACGGTGCGAATATCGTAACGATCCTGTAGTTCATGCAGGCGCTCGGCGTCGGTATCCACCACGGTGATATCGTTGTGCTCACTGGCCAGATTGGCAGCCAGGGTGCCCCCTACTTGGCCGGCTCCAAGAATGATGATCTTCATGATGCGGGTTCGCTGTGTCGGTTCGGTTTCACTGCAACGGGTCTCATCCTAACATGATCGACATTTCGGCATCAGTGTCCTTGTGTGTCCGCATGTTGCAAGTCGGCCTGCTGCAGCAGGCCGTAGTAAAAACCATCGTGTCCGTCGATGGTGGGAAACAATTGTCGGCCGTGACCGCTGCCGCGCTCTGCGGCCAATCCCCATTGGGCAGAGATGCTGCGCTCACAGGCCCTGGGCTGTTGCTTCAAAAACTGATGCAGCACCCGCGTGTTTTCCTGGGGCAGGATGGAGCAGGTGGCGTACAGCAGTGTGCCTCCGGGTTTGAGCAGCGAAAACGCGATTTGCAGCAGGCGCAGTTGGGTGTCCGCCAGTTTACTGATGTCGGCCCGTTTGCGCAGCCACTTGATGTCTGGATGGCGGCGAATAACCCCGGTAGCGGAACAGGGGGCGTCCAGCAGGATGCGATCAAATTGGGGTTGCGGGTGATCCTGGGCAAACTGTTCCAGGCTGGCATGAACGAGTGTTGCCTGCAGCTGCAGTCGGTCCAGATTTTCCTGCACCCGTTGCAGTCGCTGTACGTCCTGATCCAGGGCGATCAACTCCGCCAGCTGCGGTTGCCGTTCCAAGAGGTGGCCGGTTTTGCCGCCCGGCGCCGCGCAGGCATCAAGAATGCGTTCCCCCGGTTGCGGGTCCAGCAGAAACGCACTTAACTGGGCGGCCTCGTCCTGCACCGATACGGCACCGTCGCTGAAGCCCGGCAGTGTGTTGACGTCCCTGGGTTGTGCCAGATACACGGCACTGTGGGCCCACTGCCCGGCGCGGGCAGGGATGTTGTGCTGTGCCAGCTGCGTCAGGTATTGCTCACGAGTGAGCTGCTGTTCATTCACCCGCAGGCACATGGGGCCGGCCACATTGTTGGCCTTCAGCAGGGCGGCGGCCTGTTCCGGCCAGGCGGATTCCACACTGTCCACAAACCATTTGGGGTGTGCGGTCTGGATGGGGGTAGTATCAGGCAGGCTGGATTCCAGCACGGCCTTGTCCCGCTGTGCGGTGCGCAACATGCCGTTGATCACCTTCACTGCCCAGTGGAAACCCAGTTGGCGGCAGGCTTCCACGGTTTCCGAAATGGCGGCATGATCCGGAATACGCAGGTAGAACATCTGGTACAGGCCGATCAATAACAGGGCCTGCAGTTGGGCGTCTTTGCTTTTGAACGGCTGCCGGATCAGGGGCGCGGCCAGTTTGTCCAGCCGGTTGTACCAGCGACAGACGCCGAAACACAATTCCTGCAGCAGCCCCTGATCCTTGTCTGCATCGGCCACCGCGGGCAGCAGCTCCGACAGCGATCGAGGTTGCAGTTTCTGGCGGTTCAGTGGCAGCACCTGTTGCAGGATAACGGCGGCGCGGGCCCGGGTGTTGAGGGCGCCTTCCGTGTGGGTGGCGGCACTCAATGGAAGCGGGCTCCGGCGGGAAACCAGTCGGCCCTGGCATTGAGGATAGCGGCCACCGGCAGGCGCTTGGCGCCGGGCAGTTGCAGTTCGGTGAGCCGCAGGATGCCATCACCGGTGGCAACATCCAGGGCGTCTTTGTGCACCGCCACCAGTGTGCCGGGAACTGCTGTAGCGGTTGGGCTGGCGAGTATGGATTGCCATACCCGCAGGGTTTTGCCGTCCAGCTCGGTGTGAGTCACCGGCCAGGGATTGAAGGCCCGGATCAGGTTGTGCAGTTCCCGCGCCGGTCGATTCCAGTCCAGTCTGCCCTCTTCCTTGGTCATTTTATGGGCGTAGGTAGCCAGGTTGTCGTCCTGGGGTTCGGGCTTGGCGCGGCCCTCGGCGATCTGATCCAGTGCCGTTACAATGGCGCTGCTGCCGATGTCGGCCAGGCGATCATGCAGGCTGCCGCCGGTGTCATCCTCAGTAATGGGTGTGAATGCCTTGAGCAGCATGTCACCGGTGTCCAGACCTACGTCCATCTGCATGATGGTGACGCCGGATTCGGTGTCGCCGGCGGCAATGGCCCGTTGAATGGGAGCGGCGCCACGCCAGCGCGGCAGGATGGAGGCGTGCACATTAATGCAGCCCAGGCGCGGCGCATCCAGTACTGCTTTGGGCAGAATCAGGCCGTAGGCCACCACCACCATCAGGTCGGCATCCAGGGACTGCAGTTGTTCCACCGCCTCTGCCTGCTTGAAGTTCAGCGGCTGGTAAACCGGAATACCCTGCTCCAACGCCAGTGCTTTGACCGGGCTGGGGGTGAGTTTGCGCCCGCGCCCGGCAGGTCGGTCCGGCTGGGTATAGCAGGCAATCACCTGGTGCCTTGACCCCAGAATGGATTGTAAAACAGTGGCCGCAAACTCCGGGGTTCCGGCAAAGATCACTTTCAATGGTGTACTCAACAAGACATTCCCGTAACTGATTCAGGTGGTTGTGATGGTGGCAGTCTGGCGCTTAACGGACCTTGACCCGGTCCTTTTGCTCCTTCACCAGTTTCTTGCGAATCCGTTCCCGTTTCAATTTGGAGATATGATCCACGAACAGCTTGCCGTCCAGGTGATCCAGCTCGTGCTGAATGCAGACCGACAGGATGCCGTTGCACTCCATTTCGAAGGGTTCACCTTCCCGGTTCAGGGCCTTGAGTTTGATGGTTTCGGCGCGGGTGACGGTTTCATAGTAACCGGGCACTGACAAACAGCCTTCATCAAAATCCTGTTCGCCGGAGATGACTTCGTATTCGGGGTTGATCAGTACCAAAGGCTGATCTTTCTCTTCGCTCACATCGATTACCACGATGCGCTGATGCACGTTCACCTGGGTGGCGGCCAGGCCAATCCCCGGCGCCTCGTACATGGTTTCCAGCATGTCGTCGGTCAATTTGCGTATTTTGTCGTCGACTTTTGTGACCGGCTTGGCCTTTGTACGCAGACGAGGGTCAGGAAATTCAAGAATATCCAGTATTGCCATCTTGAGAATGCCACTTTTCTAGTATAACTATAGATAATGTTGCTAAGATTATGATCATACAGGATTTGCTGTGTTGGTTTTTGTCAAACTTGTCTAAACTGTTAGTCAGATTGCGCAAAACACAACACCGTAAATCGGTCTATAGTGAAATGTAGGCTGATTCCAGCGTGCTGGTGTTTTGCCGTTTCCCATATGCCAAAAACTGCCTGAGTAAGACAGGCACCGATAATGATAAAGGGATTCTCACCATGATGAAATCATTTCTCAGGCTGGCAGCTGGCTGTTTGCTGGGCGTCGCCATGCAGGTTTCCGCGGTTGAATTGAAACCGGGCCACCCTGACGTGTACCCAGTAAAGGAAGGTGACACCCTGTGGGACATCTCCAACGCCTTCTTGAGTGATCCCTGGTTGTGGCCGGAGCTATGGCATGTAAACCCCCAGATCAACAACCCCCACCTGATCTACCCCGGCGACCTGATCAAACTGGTCTACATCAATGGCAAGCCCGGCCTCACCGTTGAACGGGGCCCCATGGTGTTCAAGAAAGGCGATACAGTGAAGCTGACCCCTCAGGTGCGCAGCGAACCACTGGCGTCGGTGATTCCGGCCATTCCCCTGGAGCATATCCAGAGCTTTTTGCGCAACAACCGCGTTCTGACGGAGGAGGAAATCGATTCATCTCCGTATATTCTGGCCGGGGACGAGGATCACATCGTGATGGGGCTGGGTGATTACATGTATGCCCGTCATTCCGATGGCTGGGAAGAGCCTCATCAGTCCTATGGTGTTTACCGTAAGGGCCCGGCGTACATCGATCCGGAAACAGAAGAATTACTGGGTTTTGCGGCCCTGGATCTGGGCATGGCGCGATTTGAAAGCAGCGAAGACGAAGTTGCACGCTTTAAGGTAACCAATTCCAATGAGGATATCCGCCCCAATGACCGCCTGATCCCAACAGAAGAACGTAAGGTGGATTCCATTTTCTATCCGAAAGCGCCCAGCGATGAAGTGAATGGCGTCATTCTCCATGTATTCAGTGGCGTGCGTAATATCGGGCAATACGATGTCGTGGTGTTGAACTGGGGCAGCCGGGACGGCGCCACCATTGGTGATGTACTGGCGGTGCATACCAAGGGCCCGGTGGTGAAAGACAGAATCACCCAGGAACTGGTGAAGTTGCCCGATGAGCGGCGCGGTATTCTGATGGTGTTCCGCACCTTCGAGAAAGTCAGTTATGGTTTGATCCTGCGCACAGAAGCACCCTTGAAGGTGGGTGATGTGGTGAAAAATCCATCGTGACAGCCTGAATTCCAAGTACCTGGAAAACCCGTCGAAAGGCGGGTTTTTTCGTTTCAGGGGTTACAAAAGCCAAACAAATCAAGCAGATTGCTGGCCACATTGAGCAAGCGCTGATCAGCGGATAACGGTACAAAGTTCCTTTCCGGCCCATTACAACAATTACAACGGCAGACCAATGATGAAGTCATCCCCACGGTATCTCAGTGGTGCCGCACTCTGCGTGTGCCTGTGGCACAACCCTGCTCCAGCTCAGCTTTCCCACAACCTGTCCATCGGCAATCCGGTGGCACTGTCCATGGCCAACAGCGCCACGGCCTACATTCGCGGGCCGGACGCCATTCACTACAATCCGGCGGCCCTGGCCCTGGTGGAAACCAAATACGAGCAATACAAACTGCAGATGGGTTTTTTCGATTACGAGGGTACGGTCAGTGGCGCTGCCCCCGGCCGCACCTTTGACCCCCTGTCCAATGCCGATTATCTGGATGATCCGTTGCTGCAAGGTGAACAATCCCGGGATGTGTCGGTGGAATCCCCCTCGGTTTACCTGCCTTTTTTCGGCCATACACCGTTGCCGTTTCTGGTGGCGCCGGGCTACGGTTTCGCCTTGAGAGGAGGGACCCATGATCAATTCGTGTTTGCCAATTCCGCGTTTGCGGTGCAGATCTTCGGCTACGAGCGGGATATGGACAACATTGCCGCCTTCAACGGCCAGCGTTTCGGCATCACCCGGCTGGCGTATTTCAATCCGTCCATTGGATTCGAGCTGACCGACGATCTGTATGTTGGGGGGTCCATCGGTTTTTCCTGGCAGGGCCTGGGTGTCACCACCCGCACCCGCAGTGTCCTCAATACGGTAGGCGAACTCAGTGCGTTGGCGGGTAATCTGGAATCGGAGCTGGGGGTGGATCTGGGGCTGGGATTGAATCCCTACAACGATGTAGGTGTGCTGGAAGTGGAGGCGGAAGATCCCCTGTCGGTGGCCTATACCCTGGGATTGTTGTGGCATCCCACCAACTGGTTGTCGGTGGGATTTGCCTATCAGAGTGAGGGCAAGGCCCGCATGAAAGGGGATTTCAAACTCAGCTATACCGACAGTTTCAATGCCCTGATGGCGGGCCTGCAGCCCGCCGACAATGCCCTGGCGGTGCTGGATGGTGGTGTGATCAGTGCAGAGCCTGCGCAAAGCGGTGATGTGGAAATTGACTTCACCCAACCCCAGTGGGCATCGGTGGGGGTATCCGTGCTGGTGACACCGGATTGGCGCGTGAACATGGATGTGAAATGGGTGGACTACAGCGTGCTCAAGGAGCTGGTGTTCGAGTTCGACCAGGATCTGGATTATCTGGTGCTGGCCAGTGTAGTGAACAATTTGGCCGATATTTATTCGGGAGGGGGCATCGGCGGTGACTACGCTGATCCGGATGTGCTGCGTCTGCAACGCCATTATGAGGCGGTGGTGGATGTCTCCATCGGCGTGGAATACCGGTACAGCGATAACCTGTTTCTGCGGGCCGGTTATGAGCCCCGTTCCTCGTCCATACCGGAAGACCGGCAGGATCTGTTGATTCCCATCGGGGATGCCGATCTCTATACCCTGGGGTTCGGCTATCGCATGGGCGAAGGCGCACAACTGGATGTGGGGTTTGCCTATCTGGTGTCCGAAATTCACATCGCACCCGGTGAAAGCCGTAACGCCACCTCGGCCCTCGAGGGTGATGTAATCTACAATCCCTATCGTGGCCTCCAGATCGATCATAAACTGGAGGGATATGTCTTCTCGCTGGCCTATTCAACCTATTTCTGACCGAGGCCGCGTGTTGTTGCCAGCGCCCGTTATCTCGTGCATGGTTGGAGGTTAAGGCGAGCTGAGCAGGGATGGACTGTCAGGATGGGCTTTCAAGATGGGCTTTCAAGATAGGAAGGTGAATCACAGGAAGGTGAACCGGTTTTACCCCTTTTTATTGCTGCTGGCGGGGTTTGGGCTGGGCTGGTTGAGTGCCCAGCGCTGGGCTGATGGCAGCGTGCCCACCCAGGACAGGGAACCGCATGATCCGCTGGTGGCGATGGTGCAGCCGATCATGGCGCAGCCGGTGCCGGATTCTGCAAACCTGGTCCTGGCCCTGGAGCAGGACAACGTGGACACCGTGGTGCGATACCTGCAAAACCCAGGAGGTCAGACGGCCCCTGCCCCGCAGCTGCGCCAGACACTGGATCGTTTCTTGCGTCAATTACAGGCGGAAGGCCATTGGCCGCGCCTGCGGCACTGGCTCCAGGCCCTGTTGCTGGCGGAGCCGGACAACGCCCTGTGGCAGGATCTGATGATCTCGACCTACCGTGGCCTGCAGCAGCCCCGCGCGGCCCTGAAGTTACTGTTTGAGGCCTATGCCGGCAGCCTTGATCCCCTGCGCCGTCAACAACTGATGCGACGCATCGAGACCCTGCTGTCGGAACAACTGGACTGGCACCGCCAGCAAACCCCCACTCAATTAAGCGCCAACCCGGATCTGATGGGGCTGCTGCAGTTCGCGTTGGAAAAACAGCCCGAACACGCGGCCTTTGGCTTGATGCTGGCGGAAGTCTACGAACAATCCGGTGATCTGGAACAGGCGCTGACGCAGTTACAATGGATTCCCTACAGCGAATCCCACCAGGCGCAGGTGGAGGAAAGCCGGTTGCGGGTGGAACGTAAGTTGAGTCAGCAGCAACGGGCGCAGGAAGGCATTGCCCTGCACTCGGTGATGGGCCAGTTCGTGGTGAGGGTGGTGTTTGATGAAGCGGTGGCACTGGATTTGATGATCGATACCGGTGCCACCGTGACCGCATTGAGTCGGGAAGCCGTCGCAACCCTGCATCAGTATGGTGTGCTGCAGGATACACAACAACAGGTACAGGTCAACACCGCCAACGGTGTGGTTATGTCACCCTTGTATCAGGTGGGGCGCATGCGGGTTGGGGACTGGGAAATGCGTGATGTTGAGCTGTTGCAGGTGAATCTGGGATCTCAGGAGGTGGACGGCCTGTTGGGCATGAATTTCCTTGGTCAGTTTGCGTTTTCCATTGATCAACAGCAGGCGCTGTTGTACCTGGACAGCAAGTAAATAGGTCGCGGCTGCGATTAAACCAATTCGGTTAGCGTTAACCGCGCGTTGCACAGAACCTTGTCTATACTCTAGAAAGGTTCACTTAGATTGTATTTGTCCCATGCCTATTACGTCTTCCACTGACGTACACAGCCTCTCCCGACAGCTTTCGGAAGCCTATGTGGCCCTGTCCAAGTCTGACGCGGTGTGGCATTCAAGCCTGGTGCAGGCGTTACGTTACATTACCCAGACGTGCGCCAACGTACTGGGTGTTGAACGGGCCAGCATCTGGCAGACTTCGCCGGATCTGGTGGCCATGGAGTGCCTGTGCCTGTACCGCGAGGACAGCAACAGCTTTGAGCAGGGTGCAGTGCTGGAAGCCCGCTCGTTTCCCCGCTATTTCAGCGCCCTGGCCCTGGAGCGGGTGATCAACGCCAGCGATGCCCTGAACGATCCGCGCACCCGGGAGTTTGCGGAGCCCTATCTTAATCCCCTCAATATCAAATCCATGCTGGACGGCACCTTGCGCAGTGAAGGTGTCACCAGTGGTGTGCTCTGTCTGGAGCAGGTGGGTCAGCGGCGGTTGTGGACGGAGGACGAGCAGAATTTCGTGGGATCGGTGGCGGACCTGGTGTCCCAGGTGCTGCTGTTCAATTCCTTCCGTGACCGGGAGACCCGGTTCAGGGCCTTGTTTGAAGGCTCCGGTGACGCGGTGTTCGTGCTCAAGGGCGCCACCATCATCGAATGCAACCCGGCAGCCCTGCGCATGTTTCGGGCCAACCGGGAGCAGCTGATCGGCGCCAAACCCTCTGATCTGTCGCCGGAAACCCAGCCCGATGGCGCGACCTCCGTGCAGCGGGCCCAGGAGCACATGGTGCAGGCGCTGGAAGGCGATGATCAGTTTTTCGAATGGACCCACCGGCGCCTGGATAATACCCGCTTCGCCGCAGAGGTGACCCTCACCTCCGTGGTGCTGGATGGGGTAAATTGCATTATGGGCTGCGTCCGTGATGTCAGCGATCGCAAGCAGGCGGAAGACGCGCTCATTCAATCCCAGCGGCAACTGGCCTACAGCACGTCACACGACAGTCTCACCGAGCTGCCCAACCGGGATTCCCTGCATCAGAACGCCGCCCGCTTGCTGGCCCAGGCCAAAAAGAGTGGCCAGAAACTGGCGGTTATCCTGTTGGACCTGAACCGCTTCAAGGATGTGAACGATACCCTGGGCCATCGCATCGGCGACTTTATTCTGCAGCAGGTGGCCAACCGCCTTACCAGGCTGGAGCAGGCCGGCGATGCTGAGGTGTACCGCCTGGGGGGGGACGAGTTCGCGTTACTGCAGTCCAATGTCAAAGCCCTGCCCAGGGTGGTGGCGCAGGTAGAGGCGATCATTTCCGCCTTGAGCAAACCGCTGGACGTGGAAGGCATGTCACTGGAAATGGGGGCCAGCGTGGGGGTGGCCCTGTATCCGGAGAACGGCAACAACAGCCACGCGTTGCTGCGCTGTGCCGATGTCGCCATGTATCAGGCCAAAACCCGCGGTGAACGCTATCAGTTTTACCACCCGAGTATGGATGCCCACAGTTCCCGCCGTTTGACCATCCTGGCGGATCTGGGGGCGGCGATTCGGGAAAATCAGCTGCAGCTGCACTTCCAGCCCCGTATTGATCTGGCCACCGGTGCCTGCAATGGCTGTGAAGCCCTGTTGCGCTGGATGCATCCACAACAGGGCATGGTGCCGCCGGGGGATTTTATCCCGCTGGCGGAGATGACGGAGATTATCCACCCCCTGAGCCTGTGGGTGATTCGCGCCGCGTTGTGCCAGGTGCGCAGCTGGATGGACCAGGGTCTGGAGATTGCGGTGGCCATCAACCTGTCAGCCCGTAACCTGATCGATACCCGCTGTCCGGAGCAGATACAGGCCCTGCTTGCGGAGTATCAGGTTCCCAACCATTTGCTGGAAATCGAGATCACGGAAAGTGCCCTGATCACCGATCCGGAGCGGGCCCTGCAGGTGGTGCAATCGTTTCATGATCTGGGCTTGCATCTGGCCATTGATGATTTCGGCACCGGTTATTCCTCCATGAGCTACCTGAAACGGTTGCCGATTCACACCCTGAAGGTGGATCGTTCCTTTGTGAAAGACATGCTGACCGACGAGGCCGATGCGGTGATCGTGCGCTCCACCATTGGCCTGGCTCACAGTTTTGGCCTTAACGTGGTGGCAGAAGGGGTGGAAGATGAAGACACCCTGCAGGCATTGCGGCATCTGCAGTGCGAGCAGGCACAGGGCTATCACATCAGCCGCCCGGTGTCGGCGGATGAATTTAATCGCTGGTATCAGGACCGTTTACAGAAAAACCCGGCCAACCCGAATTTTACTCTCTGATTTTTGCCCGCTTCCCGTCTCTATAGGCAGACATATCCAAGGACGCACCTCTGGAGACGGAATTTCTATGTTGGAGGAGCTGCCATACTGGTTGGCCTTATGGCGCATACCAGGCGTAGGGCCCAGTCATTTCAGGCAGATCACGGATCGCTATCCCAGTATGATGGCCTTCTTCAGCCTGTCTGCGCAGGAACTGCAATCCATCGGTTTTTCCGCCCGCCAAAGCCAGCTGGTCGCCGGTTTCCAGCGCGGCACGGAGCGTTCCCTGTTGGAGGGGGTAAGCCGGGATCTGGACTGGCTGGAGCAGAGTGATGCCCACCATGTTCTGACCTGGGCGGACGACGACTACCCGCCCCTGTTGCGGGAAATAGCGGGCTCCCCCCCGATTCTGTTTGTGCGTGGCGACGCTGCCCTGCTGGGCCTGCCGCAAATTGCCATTGTCGGCAGCCGTCACTCCAGTCGTCAGGGTCGTAAACTGGCGCAGGATTTTGCCGGTTGTTTCTCCAGTAACGGGTTTGTCACCACCAGCGGCCTGGCACTGGGTATTGATGCAGCGGCGCACGCCGGCGCCATGGCGGCGGGGGGCAAGACCATTGCCGTGCTGGCCCACGGGCTGGATGACATCTACCCGAACCGTAACCGTAATCTGGGCCAGGAGGTGATCAGGCAGGGGGCGCTGGTGTCGGAGTTTCCCATCGGCGTCTCACCGCGGGCGGAGTTCTTTCCCCGCCGCAACCGCATCATCAGCGGCTTGAGCCTGGGGGTGCTGGTGGTGGAGGCGGCTCTTAAAAGTGGTTCCCTGATCACCGCCCACGAGGCAGTGGATCAGGGGCGCGAAGTCTTTGCGGTGCCCGGCTCCATCAATGATCCCCTGGCCAAGGGCTGCCACGCCCTGATCCGCAATGGTGCCCGTCTGGTGGAAACCGCGCAGCAGGTGGTGGAGGAGCTGATGCCGCTGCTGGGTTTTATGCAGCAAGTGGCGATGCCGGCACAGGCGGATGCCGCCATCGATCACTATGAGCAGGATTCCCTGGAGGGGCGCCTGTTGGCCGCACTGGAATTCGAACCCACCCCCATTGATCAACTGGTGGGGCTCACCGGCCTCTGCGTAGCGGATATCAGCTCAGCGCTGGTGATGCTCGAGCTGGATGGAATGGTGCAGCAGCAGCAGGGCGGATACTGCCGTGTCTAGCTTGCATCAGGTTGCCAGCTGAGGTAACTTCCGGCCTCCATTGGAAACCTTGCCTTGTCGGTGAGATTTAGGAGGTGTGATCATGTCCCAGCCATTTGTTGCCATCATGATGGGCTCTGATTCGGATCTACCCCAGATTGAACCGACACTGGATGCCCTGGCCAAGTTGAAGATCCAGTACGAGGTGAAAGTAACCTCTGCCCATCACACGCCTGAGCTGACCCACAGTTACGTCAAGGATGCCGACAAGCGTGGCTGTTGCGTTTTTATCTGCGCAGGGGATATGGTGGCGCACCTGGCCGGTGCGGTTGCCGCTGCCACCACCAAGCCGGTGGTGGGTATTCCCGTCAACGCCGCCCTGAATGGTCTGGACTCCCTGTTGTCTACAGTACAAATGCCGGGAGGCATACCGGTTGCTACCGTTGCCATCGGTAAAGCCGGTGCCAAAAACGCAGCCTATCTGGCGGCGCAGATGATGTCCCTGGCGGACGCCGACCTGGCACAGCGTCTGAAAGACGAGCGCGCCGCCAACGCCAAAGCCGTGCAGGAAAAAGACACCGCCCTGCAGGCCCGCCTGGCTCAGAAAGACTGATATGTTGTCGCTCCGGCACCAGATAGGTGTCGTCCGTGCGCTGTCTCAGGGCAAAGTGATTGCTTACCCGACGGAGTCGGTCTATGGCTACGGCTGTGATCCATTCAACCAGGATGCCGTGTTGCGATTGCTGGCGTTGAAGCAGCGCCCCCTGCACAAAGGCCTCATTCTGGTGGCAGCCGATGTTTCCCAGATACAGCCGTTGCTGGCTGGATTAACCCCGGTGCAGCGTGATCAGTTACAATCTACCTGGCCCGGCCCGGTTACCTGGCTGGTGCCAGACCCGGACAGTATTATTCCCCATTGGGTGAAGGGGGATTTTGATAGCGTGGCGGTACGGGTCAGTGCTCATCCTGTGGTGAAGGCCCTGTGTCGCGCATGGGGTGGCCCCATTGTGTCCACCAGTGCTAACCGCAGCGGCCAGGAACCGGCCCGAAGTGAGTTTCCGCTGAAGAGAATGCGGGCCCTCTATGGGTGGGGGGCAGACTACATATTACCCGGCTACACGTCACGAACCAGTAAGCCCACTGAAATACGGGATTTACAAAGCGGCCGTATCATTCGAGCCGGTTGAAGGGGATAGCATGCAAAATATCGATATTGACGCCGTCAAAACCTACCTGCTGGCGCTGCAGGATGATATTTGCCGGCAATTGTCTGCTGAGGAAAGTGGCGCTCAGGCCTTCCTGGAAGACAGTTGGCAACGGGTGCAGGGTGGCGGTGGCCGTTCCCGGGTGCTGGAAGGGGGTGAGGTGTTTGAAAAAGCCGGGGTGAACTTCTCCCACGTATTCGGTGACAGCATGCCCAAATCCGCCACGGCCCACCGACCGGAACTGGAAGGCCGCCATTTTCAGGCCATGGGCGTGTCCCTGGTGATCCACCCCGTCAACCCCATGGTGCCCACCTCCCACGCCAACGTGCGCTTTTTCATTGCCGAAAAAGAAGGTGCAGAGCCGGTATGGTGGTTCGGCGGTGGCTTTGATCTGACCCCCTATTACGGCTTTGAAGAGGATTGCGTGCATTGGCACCAGACCGCCAAAGCCGCTTGCGATCCCTTTGGTGAGGATGTGTATCCCCGGTATAAAGCCTGGTGTGATGAATACTTTTACCTCAAGCACCGCGATGAAACCCGTGGCGTTGGGGGATTGTTTTTCGATGATCTGAACCAATGGGAATACGAACAATGCTTTGCGTTTATGCGTGCGGTGGGCGATGCCTATATTCAGGCGTACCGCCCCATCGTACAACGGCGTAAAGCATTGCCTTACAACGAATCACAACGGGAATTTCAGCTCTACCGTCGAGGCCGTTATGTGGAATTCAATCTGGTCTACGATCGCGGTACCCTGTTCGGTTTACAGACCGGGGGGCGCACGGAATCAATACTGATGTCCCTGCCCTCATTGGTGAGTTGGAAATACAACTGGCAACCGGAACCCGGTTCTGACGAAGCAAAACTGTACACGGATTTTCTTGGTGCCAGAGACTGGATTTAACGGATTAGAAACACCATGAGCATTGATCGATACGCCGTGATGGGCAACCCCATCAAGCACAGTAAATCGCCGCAGATTCACAAAGCGTTCGCCGAGCAGGCCGACCAGCATATGACCTACACCAGCATGCTGGTGCCGGAGGCGCAATTCGAGGAATCGGTACGCCGATTTTTCGCTGAGGGCGGCAAAGGGCTGAACATCACGGTGCCCTTCAAGCTGCGGGCATTTGATCTGGCCGATGAATTGACCGAACGCGCCTTGCGCGCCAAAGCGGTTAACACCCTGTGGCAAAACAACGAGGGTCAAATCATCGGTGACAATACCGATGGAGTGGGTATGGTGCGGGACATCATGCACAACCATGATGGCCGCCTGGCCGGTAAAAAACTCTTGATCATTGGTGCCGGCGGTGCGGTACGCGGTGTACTGGCGCCGGTATTGGCGGAGAACCCTGCATCCCTGGTGCTTGCCAACCGTACCTTTGAGAAAGCCCATCACCTGGCGGAGGAATTTACGGATCTGGGCCGGATTGAAGCGCTGCACCTGAATCAGTTAAAGGGGCCGTTCGACTGGATTATCAATGGAACTGCCTCCAGTTTGCAGGGGGAGGTTCCGGATCTGCCGGCATCGGTCATCGGTGAGCACACCCGGGTCTACGACATGATGTACGGCAAAGAGATCACCCCGTTTAATGCCTGGGCGCTGGAGCATGGTGCCGAAAAGGCCTTTGATGGTCTGGGTATGTTGGTGGAGCAGGCAGCCGAAAGCTTTCGTAAGTGGCGTGGTGTGATGCCCTCCACCCCCACAGTGATTTCCGATCTGCGCTCCGCCATATCATCCTAGCAACCGCGTTGCCGGTTCATAAGGGCAATGCGCAGCAAAGAGGTTGGTTATTATGGTCGATACCCCGTATCAGCAAATCATCACGGACTATACCCGCAGCTGGACATTGTTGCTGGGCTACGATGATCAAACCCTGGAATCCGTGACCCAACCCCAGGCCGGGATGCAGGCGCTGGTTTGGGAAGAGGTGATGGTGGCCATTGATGCCTTCAAGCAGCATTTGATGGCCCGGGGGGAGGCTTCGGACTTGTTTGCCCGCCTGCGGGGGGATGGCCTGGCCTCGGCATTGGCCAGCATTGAGCAGGGCTTCGGTGAGGATCTGTTTTACCCCAATGTGGCCAGTCGCGCCGCGCACCTGCTGTACTTTGTTATCAAGAATCATCCGTTAACCGACGGCAACAAGCGTACCGGCGCGTTTCTGTTTGTCTGGTATCTGCGCATCAATCAACACTTGCTGGCACGGCCGCTGGAACAACAGATCAACGACAACACGCTGGTGGCGCTGGCCTTGCTGACCGCCCAGAGCCAACCGGATCAGAAAGACACGGTGATCCGGTTGATTGAGAACCTGATTGTGTTGAAGTAATCCACTATTCCGGCAATGGGTAGCGGGCCACGCTGTCGTTGTAGAGTACATACAGGGTATCGTCCACTACGGTGTAGTGGGAGTACCAGGGAACATTCGGTAATACCGGGGCGATCGCTTGTGGTGCCGCCGGATTGCGGTTGTCCAGTAGTGGTGCGGGGCGATTTTTGTAATCAAGGCTGATCGGAAGTTCGAACAAGACGGATTGAAGCGCACGCCAGTCCGCCCCGTAGGTAGCCAGGTGGATCGGGTTTGCAAGTTCGTAGATATCGTTAATCCCCGCTATTGGTACCGCCAGCAATAATGGCTCGAAGGCATTTGTCCATTGCGCTGTTGAGATGGTGAAGTCGTATTGAGTCGCACCATTGAACCAGCGTTGGCCGGGTTCTGTGGCCAGCCAGCTGGTGCCGTCTTCCATCAGGCAGCGTGCGGCACCGTCCGCTTCGTAGGAATCCAGGCACAGCTGCCCATCAACAACGGTAATCAAATAGGTTGTGCCCACTTCCGGCAACCGCTGGGTGCGCCATTGTTGTTGCTGTGGGTTCCAGATTACGGCTTCCGGCCGCCCGCCCCACGGGTCTTCTATATTGTAGAACCAGACTTCCCCCTGATACGCCAGGGTTCGGAAGGGCATGCCGGGCACCGGTCGTGGCGGCAGGGTTTGCACGACACCAGCGTTATCCACGAACCAGGTGCTGCTCTCATCCACCAGATAAACCCCCGCTTCGGTGGCGTATACCGGTGTCCCGCTGACCCACTGCGCCCGTACCGGCTGCCAGGTGGCCAGCTGGTACTGTTCCAGCATGTACTCACCGTTACCCAGCCGTGCCACGTAAAAATAATCGCCGGGTATGCCCGGCAACACGGTGCTGGGCTCGGTGAGGTAATCCTCATAGATCATCTGCATCACATTGCCGTCGGTGTCGGTAACCGGAATACTCTCAGCGCACACGGTTTGATCGGCTTTGGTGACGCAGACTCGATGGGCGGTGTTGGCTTGCGGTGTCATGCAGTCCGCCGTGGCGCCACCGGGCCAGGGGCTGGGTGTCAGATAAAGAAAATCAAGTTGCCGCGTGTTGGTGAGCAGATTGCCGTCATTCACGGCCGTCAGCAGTTGGTATTCGGCGGTGTTGTCGTAATTGTCAATCTGCAGGCCACAGCTTTGCACGCTGATGACCGGTTCCGGTAAGGGGTTGCCGGGGCTTGGGGTGACGGTCCAGGGGTAGGCCGCCAGGGCACGCTGATCCGTTACCCAGCCGGGAATGTACAACGCCTCCAGATTAGGCAGGGCGCTCAGGTAATCGGTCAGGACATCGGTGTTGGCGTTGAGACTGAGACGGCGTAACTGTGGGAAATCGCGCAGTGCACTGTAATCTGCAGAGTCAAAATCATAGGCCAGACAATCCAGCTCCGTGACCTGATCGCTGCGGGTCCAGCCGTTCTGGGTGGCGGCGTCCGCAACACACTGCGACAGGCTGTCGGGCAGATTCAGGGTATTCAGTGCGCGGTCTGCGGCCACATAAGTGGGATATCGAAAACGATTGTAATAATTGGTGTCCAGGGCGGTGGCACCAATGGCAACCGGAAAGTTACGATAAGAGGAGTTGGCATTCTCATCCGCGCCCTGGGTTGCCCAATGCAGAGTGAGATACGCATTAATGGGAAGTTTGCCTTTTGCCAACGGCAAGGTATCCGGGCCATTGTTGTCCAGCCACCACACCAGTTCGTCGTCGGCCTGGGACGGGTCGTGGGCCACCAGCATCACCGTGGTGACGGGTTGGCCTTTTACCACCACTACTGAATCCTGCATCAGCATTTGTTTGATGCCCACAAAGACATTGTCCGGATTACTGCGATCATCATTGCGGTAAAAGGGTTGGTGTTGATAATCCGCCAGCGGCAGCGCCGCCAGGATGGGCAGTTCACTCACCGCCAGGCGGGGAGCGGAGATGTTCAGCTCGGACAGGTTGGGAAACTGCTGCAAGCCGGCTATGCTGCGAATTTCCACGGCGTCACACTGTACCTGATCCACATCGCTGTTGCGGGTCCAGCCATTGGACACCGCCAGTGCGCTGAGGCACGCACGCAGGTTGGCATCAGGAATACTGCTGCTGGACAGGGTCAGTGGTGATGTTGTCTCGTCGTTGCCGCGTTCATCGGAATTCTGGTTTGTGCTGCCGCCACCACCACAGCCGGATAATAAAGTGCATCCCAGCCACAGGGCCGTTGCCCATAGCGTCCATGTACGGTTCATGTCCTTCCCCCAATACTACTGCTTGATAAAATAATCAGAAAATTACTGCGCATGTGACTGTCGCAGCGAGGCGGATTTTACCACGTCAATGTGATTTGTGGATTTCTGTTTTTCATATGGTTCCGGTTAATTCACACTATGCTGTGACTTATGGCACTGGAAAGCCGTCTAAGTATCTTCACAGCCACCCCGATAGATAGTACAGGACAGCACTATGACCGACGAACTCTCAGATCTCATTGGCGAACTGGTCGACACCTCCCCTGAACAGCAGGATCAGGTGATTCGGCAGGTGGTGGCCACGCGGGAACCTGAGGAAGTGTCGTTGCTGTTGGAATCCCTGCCGTTACCGGTGCGTCTGGAAGCCTGGAGCAAAGTACCGGCGCAGGAGAAACTGCAGATCCTGCTCACCATGCGCGGTGATCCCCGGGAAACGCTGCTGGACAATATGAGCCTGGATGAACTGGACGCACTGTTTCAGGGAATGGCGGCCGAGGATCTGGTGGAGCTGTCGGAATCCCTGCCCCGGCGCATGGTGGACCGGGCCCTCTGGGTTATGGACGAACAGCAGCGCCACTATTTTAAAGAGGCCAAAGGCTATCGCGATGATCAGATCGGGCGCTGGGTCAGTCACGAGTTGCTGGTGTTGCCCACCAACGCCCGGGTGCGGGATGGCATGCGCCTGCTGCGGCGGGAAGTGCCGGAATACATGGATACCCTGTTTCTGGTGAACCGGGCCGGGCACTTTTCCGAGGCGGTGCGCATCGGCAAGATCATCGGCTCTCCGGATCACCTGCCGCTGGTGGATCTGTCGGAAGATGTGTTTACGGTGCTGGAAGGGCAGGAGGATTCGGTGGATGCCGCGCTGAAAGTGCAGCAATCCGGGTTCAGCTCGCTACCGGTGGTGGACGACAGCGGTAAGCTGCTGGGCCGGCTGGACATCGGTACCGCCGGAGAACTGGTGAACACGTATTACGAAGGCCAGTTGATGGCCAGCGCCGGTATGGATGAGGATGAGGATTTGTTCGCGCCGGTGGTGAAAAGCGCCCGTAACCGGGCGGTGTGGTTGGGCATTAATTTGCTGACGGCGTTTCTGGCTTCCTGGTTTATCGGCCTGTTCGAAGCCACCTTGCAGCAGGTGGTGGCGTTGGCGGTGTTAATGCCGGTGGTGGCCAGCATGGGCGGCATCGCCGGCAGCCAGACCCTGACCCTGATCATTCGCGGCCTGGCCATGGGCCAGGTCACCAGTGCCAACCTCAAAGCCCTGATGAAAAAGGAACTCAGTGTGGGCGGCTTGAACGGGGTGTTGTGGGCCATCGTGATCGGCTTTGTGGCATCCATGTGGTTTGGCAGCCCGGTGATCGGCCTGGTGATTGCCATGGCCATTCTGGTGAACATCGCCGCCGCGGCTTTATCCGGGGTGGCGATTCCGGTGTTGCTGGACAAGATGAAACTGGATCCGGCGCTGTCCGGTTCGGTGGTGTTGACCACCGTCACGGACATCGTTGGTTTTGTGGCGTTTTTGGGATTGGGAACATTGTTGTTGGTGTAACAAAAAACGGGGCGGCCTTGTGGCGCCCCGGTTAATGGCATCGGTTGCTGATTGCTGGCGTCGTTACAGAGTTTTCAGGTACTCAATCAGCGCGTAGCGTTCCTCATCGGTGAGCACACTGGTGAACTCGTGGCCCTCATTGCCGTGACTGTACATATGGGTGTTCATGATCTTGCGGTTTTCCATATTTTCAGTGGTGATGATGGGCGGGAAGTCCAGGTTCCAGGCACCGGTCAGGTTACCGTACAGCCATTCCAGGAAAATCTGAATCCAGGGGGTGGCGTAGATGTTGCGGGTACTGCAGTTGAACCCGGGTGCCACCATGGGCGGCAGGCTTTCACATTGGATGCGATCATACTTCCAACCCATTTTCTCAGCATCGAAGGCACGCTGCAGGTTGGTGTCGAAGCCCATCACCACATTGCCTTCACCTTCTGCCCGGGGAGCGGATACCCGGCGCCAGATGGGATAGCGATCCTGCGGTTTCAACACTTCCCACACGTTGGGTACAGAACCGTTGTGGAAGTAAGGAGCGGAAGCCCACACACCATAGAGTGGTTGTGCCAGATAGCCTATCTCGCGATCGCCGCGGATTTTCTTCTGCACCTGCGGGCCGCAATCGTTCTCGGTGTCCTTGGTGGCGGGATAACCAAAGAAGTTATCGGCGCCGGTGGTGGCCATGCCCTCGGTGTTGGTGAGGGCGCGACGCCGGTCGGTGCCGATGATGTCCAGTGGCACCACATAACCCGCCATACCCTCCAGTAATGGGGTGGCGAGGAATTCGGGATCGTTGACGTAGCGGGGTGCATAGGCACCGTGACAGCTGGCGCAGGAGCCGTTGCCTTCCGGCCGCGGGATCGGATTGTTGCGATCCTCGGCCCACAGGTCCAGCTCGTGGAACAACACAGCGCCGGTCTTGGCCAGGTCTTCGTCTACCGGCAGTGGGTATTTGGGGGCTTTCATGGTTTCCACCCACAGGTTCATATCCGGGCCGTGGGTGCGCATCCACTCCTGACCCTGTTCACCCAGGCCGGCGGCGGTACCACCAAACAGGCCGAAGATCGGTGTGTAGAACACCGCGTCCACCCGTGGAGCATCCATGGGGAACAGGCCGTCCACAAACTTCAGTGGCCGGTGGCCCATGTTCCACCAGTTGGGGGAATCCATGCTGCCGGTGGAACCGGAGCTCAGGATGTTTAAAAAGCCGCTGATGGTGGGCAGGCCCTGGTCGGGAAACAGGAAGGCAATGTTCACCGCGCTGGCATTGTTGGTGCCACGGGTTTGGGTCAGGTTCAGGGGGGTCACACCGGAGGCCAGATAGCCCAGGGGCAGCATGTCCCGCAGGAACAGGTTAAGGTCGGTGGCGCTGGAGCCGCCGAACTGGAAACCCAGATCGGGCCCATCGGCCTTGCTGCCCACTTCGCCGCTGTGACAGCCGTGGCAGGTGACACCGATTCGGCCACTCCAGCTGCCATCGTCCTTGCGTACCTGGGTAAACATTTCCGGGAGTTGGCCGCTGCCGCCATTGGTTTGGTTGGGGTCCTCCCCGGGCAAAGGGTATGGGTTGCGGCCTTCGGAGAAGCCGGAGCCGTAGCGGTTGGATACCAGCTCATCAAAATTATTGGGGCGTTGGCTGAATCCGCCCCAAATCCGCCAGAGACGGTTGTACTGGCTGGCGGTGAAGGTGGCGATGCCGCCGGCGGCGGCCCAGTCGTTGTAGCTGTTGCCTACGAACAGGGCGGCAACGCCGTCGCCACCGGTATCCATCAGCCGTTCGCCGCGATAGAAGTAGTCGCGCAGCTCACCGCAGGTATCCGCGTGGGCTTCTTCCTGAACGGCTTCCGGGTCAACGTGGCATTCCGCCCAATAGGCATTGAAGTGCACTGCCTTGCCGTCGCTGATCCCCGGTTGCACCAGGGTGCGGGGATCTTCGGGCAGGGGTTCGCTGTCGTCCTTGCCGTAACAGTAATCCCATTGCCACAGGCCGCCGCGGCTACTGCCCAGCAGGGCGTCGGGATCGTCATTGTAGACAAAGGCGTGGCTTATTGTGGAAACCATGAGCGTGCCGCTCAACAGCAGGCACGACAAGGCCGTGGTCGCGCGCCTAAGGGGCGCAACCGGTGTGGTGTGTATCCTCATTGTGAAAATCCTGTTTTCTAATTGTTTTTGGTACTGCTCAATCGGTGTACCAGAGCAAGTTAGCACCACCCTGTGGATACATCAAGACATTATGCGTATTTTGTCTCAGTGGCGCTTGACTTATGCCTTAAAGCATGGGCTTTATAATTGTCTCAGGAGGATAGGTTATGGTGCCGCCAATGGGCAGGGTGAGGAACCTGCCCTGATTCAGGGCGCCGTAACGCACCTGGGCTTCCAGCCGTTGGCGGGGCTCGTCCAGCGGCTCGGCGGATAGCTGGAATGTGGACCAGTGCATACCAATACTGAGGCGGGAGCGGATGTCATTGTGGATGGCGATGGCTTCTTCCGGGTTGACGTGATTGTTTTTCATAAACCAGCGTGGTGCATAGGCGCCAATGGGGATCAGTGCCATGTCCACCGGCCCCAGGCGCTCAAAGGTTTCCTTGAACTGCACACTGTTGTAGCCGGTGTCACCGCCGAACCACAGGCTGAAATCCGCCAGATCCAGGCGCCAGGCGGCCCACAGGGTCTGATAACGGTCGGTGAGCCCGCGGCTGGACCAATGCTGGGTGGGGGTGGCGGTGATGGTGGCACCGTCCGTGGTACGGCTCTCCCACCAGTCCATCTCCTCCACCCGAACCGGGTCGATCCCCAGATCCACAAACCAGGCTTTCACCCCCAGCGGCACAAAGTAGCGGGGCCCGTTGCCCAGGGCCCGGATGGTGTCGGTATCCAGATGGTCATAGTGATTATGGGAGATCACCACCCAGTCGACGGCGGGCAGATCCGGCACATCGTACACCAGTGGAGCCAGCCGCTCAGGCCCGGCGAAGGCTAACGGCGATGCCCGGTAGGAGAGAATGGGGTCGGTCAGCAGGGTGCGCCCCTGATGACGAATCAAAAACGTGGAATGGCCCAACCAGGTGACCGTGGGGCGATCCGGTGTTTCTGTCAGGGGGGTTGCCTGCTCCACTACCCGGATCTGATCCCGTTCCTCGTTGTGATCGGCGTAGGGATCGTCTCCAAACCAGCGCATGCGCAGATAGGAGAACACATTCTTGCCTTCATCATCGACGTACAGATTACGAAAGCCGGTGTCGGTATGGTGAGGCGGGCGGGATTCGGTGGTGTCCGGGGCCTGAGGCGGAGTGCCCGGTTCGGTGTCGTTGGCCTGGCAGGCAGACACCGGCAACAGCACCAGACTGAACAGCAAAGTGAATCGTATCCCACCGCAGAGAAGGATCATAATGGCTTGGCCCTTGTATTTTGTTGTCGCTCGACCCATCTAACTTTAATGCTAGAATGAGCTTACATTGGTGCAGACACCGCACTGACATTCCCATGTTCTGTTGATAAAGATGTTGCCATGAATCCATTGCTTGAGCCAAAAGAATTACCCGAATTCAGTCAGATCAAGCCGGCCGATGTTGCGCCGGCCCTGTCCCAGATTATTGACAATAACTATCAGCGCATCGAAGAAATCGTTGCCCACGTGAAGCAGCATGACGTAACCCTGGAAAATTTTCTGCTGCCGTTTGAAGACATCAACGACACTCTGGGCAAGATGTGGTCCCCGGTGAGCCACTTAAACAGTGTGATGAACAACGACGAACTGCGTAACGCGTACAATGCCTGCCTGCCGAAATTGTCAGAATATTCCACCCGGCTGGGTCAACACAAAGGCCTGTATGAAGCCTACAAGGCATTGAAGGATTCCCCGCAGTTTGAAAACTACACCGTGGCGCAGAAAAAAGTGATTGATAATGCCCTGCGGGATTTTCACTTATCGGGCATTGACCTGCCGGCAGAGCAGCAAAAACGCTATGGTGAGATCAGTAAACGGTTATCGGAGCTCACCAGCAAGTTCGCCGAGAACGTGCTGGATTGCACCAACGCTTTCAGTAAACACATTACCGATGTCAACGAACTCAGCGGCTTGCCGGAAACCCAGTTGCATGGCGCCGAGATTGCCGCCAAGGCCAAGGATCTGCAAGGCTATGTGTTGACGCTGGATATACCGGTGTACATCGCCGTGATGACCTACTGTGACAACCGCGACCTGCGGCGGGAATTTTACGAGGCCTACAACACCAAGGCATCGGACCAGGGGCCGTTTGCCGGCCAGTGGGACAACAATCCGTTAATGGAAGAGATCCTGAGCCTGCGTCACGAGCTGGCGCAACTGCTGGGTTTTCATAATTACGCCGAGCGTTCCATTGCCACCAAAATGACCGAAACCACTGAGCAGGTGATGGACTTTTTGTATGATCTGGCAGACAAATCCCTGCCGGTGGCGAAACAGGAATTTGAAGAACTGAAACAGTTTGCCGCCGCGCAATGCGGGCTCAATGATTTGCAGGCCTGGGATGTCAGTTACGTCAGTGAAAAGCTGAAGCAGGAACGCTACGCCATTTCACAGGAGGCGCTGCGCCCCTGGTTTCCGCTGGAAAAAGTATTGAGTGGATTGTTTGAGGTGGCAGGGCGTTTGTTTGATGTCACTTTCCAACAGGCGGATGGCATCGATCTGTATCACCCTGATGTGCGGTTCTATCGGGTTTACAAAGGGGATGAGCACATTGCCGGCTTCTATCTGGACCTGTACGCCCGCGCCAACAAACGCGGCGGTGCCTGGATGGATGTATGCCGCTCGCGGCGCCGAACCCTGGCCGGTGGTTTGCAAAAACCGGTGGCCTACCTGACCTGTAACTTCAATGGCCCGGTGGGCGACAAGCCGGCATTACTGACCCATAACGAAGTGACCACCCTGTTCCATGAGTTCGGCCACGGCTTGCATCATATGCTGACCCAGGTGGAAGAAGATGCCGTGTCCGGAATCGCCGGTGTGGCCTGGGATGCGGTGGAGCTGCCCAGTCAGTTTATGGAGAACTGGTGCTGGGAAAAAGACGCCATTCCTCTGATGTCCGGCCACTACCAACCCGGCGAGCCGTTGCCGGATGCCATGCTGGAAAAAATGCTGGCGGCAAAGAATTTCCAGTCGGCCATGATGATGGTACGGCAATTGGAATTTTCCATCTTTGATTTTCGCATTCACATGGAATACCAGCCGGGCATGAACATTCACAGCGTGCTGGAAGACGTACGCCAGCGGGTGGCTGTAATCGAGCCACCGGAATTCAACCGCTTTGAATGCAGCTTCAGCCACATCTTTGCCGGTGGCTATGCCGCGGGCTACTACAGCTATAAGTGGGCGGAAGTGTTGTCGGCGGATGCGTTTTCCCGCTTTGAGGAAGAAGGCATTTTCAACCCGCAGGCAGGCCGTGATTTTCGTGAACACATCCTGGAGAAGGGCGGTTCCGAAGAGCCCATGGAACTGTTCAAACGCTTCCGTGGCCGCGAACCGAAAGTGGACGCATTGTTGCGCCACAGTGGGTTGGCCGCATGAGAAAAATGTTCATCGCCGGGGCCAAGTGCCCCGAATGCGGCCAGGAAGACAAAATCTTCGTATACCAGAAGGATGGCGAAGACATCGCCGAGTGCAACGCCTGTGGTTACACCAGTGTGCGGCCTAAGGATGTGGAGCCGGTACAGGAACAAGCGGTAGACGATACCGGGGTTGTGAAGTTTGTAAAGTGATGCTGATTTTTTGCACTGAACTGTGCCATAATCCGTGGGCTTGATCGAAAGGCGCGATCGTTAAGACGCGCCGTTTTTATATTAATAATGCAATCAATTTAGTTTTAAGGAATTCATTATGAGTACAAAAGCAATTAGGGCCGTTGCCCTGGCTGGCGTGGTGTGCGCGTCTGCTCAGGTCATGGCGGAAGGGGCCTATGTGGGGATGGATTACAGCATCGTGAAAGCGGACATCACCGCGGATTGGTATGCGGGTAAGTTCAGCGCTGATCCCACTGCTTTGCGCTTCAAAGTGGGAACCGGGATTAATCAGAATTTTGCCGTGGAAGGGTATTTTGCCACCGGTTTGTCGGAAGACACCATAGAGGGTGATCTGGAAGCTGAAGTGGATAGCATGTTTGGCATTGCCGCCAAAGGCATCATCCCCGCTTCGGAATCCTTTGCACTGTACGGAAAACTCGGCTTTGCCAAGGTGACGTTCGAAGATTCCGTTGGCGATAAGTATAAAGGTGACGGCCTGGAATACGGTGTGGGTGCCCAGTTCAATGTCAGCGAAGCGGCCGCCATTGTACTGGAGTATTCGTTCCTGCCTGATGCCGACAACGACTATTGGGAAATCGATGTGGAATCCGAAGTGATTTCCATTGGCTTCCAGGCAAATCTCTAGTCTTGCCGCCTTTGCAGTGGCCGGGGGTGCCTGGCCATTGCAGCTTCATTAAAACAATCGTTTGGTCACCGTCAAAAAATAGATATCGCCGTCTATATCAAACTGGCCCACGGATTTGCTTAAGTTAACATCCGCTTTCATATGGCGTACGCTGCCACCCATCCAATAGTTGTCCAGCAGTTGGAATTCAAACCCTGCCCGAGCGTAGGCACCGACGGTAAAATCCGAATGGTAGTTGTCGGCATCTATGTTGATGGTGGTGCCTTCAAAGGATGTGGGTTCCGGTGCTTGCTCCGCCACGTTATCCACTTTGGCTGTGGCGAACAAAAACAATGGTCCGGCCCCAACGTAAAAGCGCAGACGATCAATCGGTTTCAGGCTGGCGTACAGGCCCATAAAGGTTTCAAACGACCAATAATCGTTGTCCACGCTGATGCGAACGCTGCCGCCATCGCCACCGCCGCTGGCATAGTATGAGACGCTGTCGTTCTGCCAGGAGAAAAATCCACCCCCTTCCCAGCCATAGCCGATCACATCGTCTTTCCAGATCACTTGGGCCGCGGCTCCCAGATAGGGAATGCTGTCAGGTAGATCGCCTTCCAATACGTCGTCGTTGGTGTGGATGCTGACCGTGTTGTCGTTCAGTTTTAGTGAACCGAACATAACCTGGCCATACAGTGGTGCTTGCACGCCGGCGCCATGGGCGTACAAGGGCAGCAACAACAAAAGGGTCAGGCAACGCATGAGAAATCCTTTAAACGTGTTCCCGTTGATAGAGACGGTCCAGGCTGATGGAGTGCCCGTTTTCCATTACCCGGCGGGCGTGGTGGCGGCGCAGTTCACGGGGTTCCCTGACACCACAGGAATGGGCGATGATCCCCACTTCACGTTCTAGATTGTGGTGGTAATGATAAACCCGCACGGCTTTGTCCTGTGGGTCGAGGCCTTTTTGCAAACGCGGATTATGGGTGGTGACCCCCGTCGGACAGGTATTCTTGTTGCATTGCAATGCCTGGATGCAACCCAGGGAAAACATAAAGCCGCGGGCGGTGACAACAAAGTCCGCGCCCACGCAGATGGCGGTGGCCACGGCGCTGGGGGTGATCAGTTTGCCGGAACAAACCACGCGAATCCGATCCCGCAACCCGTAGGCCACCAGTTTGTCCACCAGCAGTGGCAGGGATTCCCGGATGGGTAATCCCACATCGTCAATCAGTGACATGGGGGCGGCTCCGGTGCCGCCATCAGCGCTGTCCAGGGTGATAAAGTCAGGCGCCGACGCTGCTCCCCGTTGTTTGATTTCAGTGAACAGTTCATCCAGCCAGTCGGGGCTGCCCAGCACCGCCTTGAAACCGGTGGGTTTGCCGGTAATGGTGCGAATGGTGTCGATCATATCCAATAGGTCGCCAGCGCATTTGATCTCCGGGTGGCGGTTAGGGCTGATGGAGGCCTCCCCCTCGGGAATGCCGCGAATGGCGGCAATTTCCGCGGACACTTTAGCCGCCGGCAGAATGCCGCCCTTGCCGGGTTTAGCGCCCTGGCTTAGTTTGAGTTCGAACATGCGCACGTTTTCGTGGGCGGCAATCTGGCGCAGTTTTTCTGCGCTCAATTTACCCTGGGCATCGCGCACACCGTATTTGGCGGTACCGATCTGAAAGACGATGTCGCAGCCGCCTTCCAAATGCCAGGATGACAGGCCGCCTTCCCCGGTATTCATCCAGCAGCCCGCCAGTTTGGCACCGTTGGACAGTGCCCGCACGGCCGGCTTGGACAGGGCACCGTAACTCATGCCGGAAATATTGACGATGGATTTGGTGCTGAAAGGGGTGGGGCAGTCAGGGCCGATGATAATGGCCGAGTTTTCCACGGCATCTTCATCCAGGGTGGGATAGGGGGTGTTGACGAAGATAATGGCGCCGGGTTTGGTGAGATCCTTGCTGGAGCCAAAGGCCACGGTGCAGTCAATGTTTTTTGCCGCCCGATAGATCCAGGAACGTTGTGCCCGGTTGAAGGGCAACTCCTCCCGGTCCATGGCAAAAAAATACTGGCGGAAGAATTCACCAACGTGTTCGAACAAATAGCGAAAGCGGCCAATCACCGGGTAATTGCGGCGAATGGTTTGCTTGGTCTGGTTGCGGTCCACAAAATACATCACCAGTACCACCGCGGCGGTGGTGCCGATGGCGAAAATAAAAAACGCGGCCATTAATTCCAGCGCGGTAAACAACAGGGTACTGATGCCATCCGGTAACAGGCTACTCATGGTTATGCATCCTTTCTGCGGGCAAAAACAAAAATCAACAGAAACGCCAGGCTGGCGCACAGCACGATGCTGGGCCCGGCCGGGGTATCGGCCTGCCAGGACAGCGTCAGGCCAAGGATCACCGCCGCCATGCCCACCAGGCTGGCCAGCAATGCCATGCGTTCCGGTGTCGTGGCCAGTTTGCGGGCGGCGGCGGCGGGGATGATCAACAGCGCAGTGATGAGCAGGGCGCCCACCACTTTCATGCCAATGGCCACCACGCTGGCCAGCAGCAGCATAAACAGCAGGCGGATCAGGCCCACCGGGGTGCCTTCTGCCTGGGCCAGTTCTTGATTGATGGCGATGTTGAGCAAGGGTGTCCAGATAAAGTAGAGGGTGACACCGATGAACACCACCAGCGCACCCACCCAGTACAGGTCGTCGAACCCGGTGGCCAGCAGATCACCAAACAACAGCCCCAGCAGATCCACCCGCACGGTTTCCATCAAACTGACCAGCACCAGGCCCAGGGCCAGTGTCCCGTGGGCCATGATCCCCAACAGGGTGTCGCTGGCGATAAAGCGTTGCCCCTGCAGTACGGTCAACGCCAGTGCGATGCTGCTGCTCACCGCAATCACGCCGATGGCCAGATTCAAATCGAAGAGAAAGCCCAGGGCGATGCCCAGCAGGGCGCTGTGGGCCAGTGTGTCGCCGAAATAAGCCATGCGCCCCCACACCACAAAACAGCCCAGGGGGCCGGCGATGGCGGTGAGCAGCAAGCCCACCAGCAGGGCGGGCAGCACCAGTTCAATCATGGTGGCAGCCCCCCTGATGCCGGTGTTCTTCGGCGGGCCCGTCTTCCGCCACCACATGGCCGTGCAGATCATGATGATGATCGTGGTTGTGGGTGTAGACGGCAATGTCCTCCACTTCAGCATGGTTGAACAAACTCAGATACTCCGGGTGTTGCGACACCGACTCGGCACTGCCGGAACAACACACATGCTGGTTCAGGCACAGTACCTGATCGGTTTGTGCCATGACGAAATGCAGATCATGGGACACCATCAAAATGGCAAAGCCCTGTTCATCGCGCAGTTCCGCCAATAGATGGTAGAGCGCCTGCTGGCCCTGCAGGTCCACACCCTGGGCCGGTTCATCCAGCACCAGCAGGTCCGGTTCCCGCAGCAGTGCCCGGGCCAGCAATACCCGCTGAAATTCGCCACCGGACAGGCTCTGCACGGCGCTGTGGCGCAGGCTGCGGGCGCCAACCCGGCGCAGTACGTCATCCAGCGGGCGGGCATCGCCTTTATTGGCCAGGGTCAGAAAGCGCTCAACGGATAACGGCAGGCTGGTGTCCACCGTCAGCCTCTGCGGCATATAACCGATCTTTAATCCCGGGCGCTGCTTGCAGGTGCCCCGCGTAGGGGTATACAAGCCCAGAATCACCTTGAGCAGACAGGATTTGCCGGCGCCGTTGGGGCCGATGATGGTGAGGATTTCCCGGGGGCGGACATGAAACGAGATTTGATCAAGAACCCGACGACTTTTGAAGTCGAGGCCTACGTCGTGCAGTTCAACCAGGGTGTGTTCGGTCATGAAAGGGGTTCATTCAGGTTACAGTGGTGTCGATGGTGCCATGCTAAACCGGTTGGCCCATAGACACAAATACGCCATGGGTCAGGCTACTTATAAAAACCCATCGAGCACTCGTCCCTTTACCCAGTCATGAACCCCTGCATTGGCCATGATATACTGCCCGCCCTGTTCTTCATGCAATCAGGTCGACCCATGTTGTATCGAACCTTTATCAAAAAAATCCTGGCCAATGGAAGCCTCGGCTTCTTGCTGTTGACGCTGTGCTGGGCCACATCGGTGACGGCGGACACCAGGCCCACCCGCCACATCATGGTTTCCATGCGCCCCATTGCCCTGCTGGTGCAGGAGCTGACCCAGGGGCTGCCGGTGCAGGTCACCACGTTACTGCCGCAAGGGGCAACCCCCCATGACTATGCCTTAAAGCCCAGTGACCTGCGTGCCCTGATGGAGGCTGATCTGGTGGTGTGGTTGGGTGAAGCCGGTGAGCCCTATCTGGAAGGGGTGGTGGCCAGGACCGGGGCACAAATCGCGTGGTCCGCGCTGCCCGGTTTGGTGCAGTTGCCCCCACGGCCGGCGCTGCACGAGGATCATCAGGGTGGCCATGATCATCACCATGTGGATTCGCAGCAGGGCCATCACCACTCCACCACCTTTGACCTGCATTTCTGGTTCAGTGTGGACAATGCCGTTACCTTGGCCGATGCGGTGGAACAGGCATTGCTGGCCCGTGACCCCAAGCTGAAAAACGCGCTGGCGCAAAACAAGGCGGCGCTGGTGCAACGTCTGCAGCAGCAACGGGATCAGAGCCGGCTGCTGCTGGCCCAGGCGGCGGGCCCGTTTATGTTGTCCCACGATGCTTATTACTATCTTGAGCAGGATCTGGGGATTCAGTCTGAAGGCGCTATTTCATTGGATCCCGAAATCAAGCCCGGGGTCAAACACCTGATGGCCATCAAGGAGCGAATCGAAGACCACAAAGTGCGTTGTGTGATTTCCGATCCCTCAGTGTCCAATGCGTTGCTGAATAAAGTGGATACCCAACCACCCTTGGTGCGGCTTTCCATCGATCCCCTGGCCTGGGATTACCAAGGCAATGGGTTTTCCGAATGGCTGTCCAGTGTGTACGTAAAAATGGTGGTCTGCACCACTGCCGGTTGACCCAGCAGGGAATCAACCGTCCAGCAAACCCAGCTCCTGAAACACGTGATGTTGACGGAGCTGTTCCGAAATAAAATTCTTGAACAGTACCAGGCGGGCACAGCCTCGCAAATCCGGATGCATCAGTATCCAGATTTCGCTGCGAAACGCATCCTGCAGACAGAACAGCCGGTGCAACTCCGGCTTGAATTGATCATCCGGCAATAAAGCGATGCCGCAACCGGCCTGGGCCAGTGCCGACATCGCCATCAGATCATTGCAGCGGGCCACGACCTGGTGTGGTTCCAGATGCTCCTCCGCCCACTTGAACACCGCCAGATGCTGCAGCGATTGATTGGCGCAGATAACCTGCTGGCCAACCAGATCAGTAATGGGATCCGGGTGTTTTGCCAGGTACTCGCTGCTGGCGTAGGCTGCCCAGCGCAGTGAAAACAGTTTTTGCCCGATTAAATGTTCCGGTGGATTGGCGGTGGCCCGTATGGCCAGATCCGCTTCCCGCCGGGACAGGTTGTAATCGGCGTTGCTGGCCATCAGGCTGATGGTAATGTCGGGATACTGTGCGTGAAAACGCTCGATCAAAGGCGGCAGGTAACGGTAGGCGAAGTTATGGGGCGCAGTGAGGTGGATGGTGCCTTTCAATTCATCATTGCGATTGAACAGCATCCGTTTCATGTCATCAATGGTGGTGGCAACCCGCTCGGAATAGGTGACCAGTTCCTCACCCAGCACCGTCAGGCGATAGCCTTCCGGCAGCCGATCAAACAATCGCACTGACAAGTCTTCTTCCAGGTGGTTGATGCGTCGAAACACGGTGGAGTGGGTCACCCCCAGGGACTGCGCCGCTTTGGCCAGAGAGCCGTGCCGGGCCACGGCGTTGAAATAGTGAAGGTCGCTCCAGTCGAGTTTTTCCATGGTTCATTCATCCGTGACGGCGTGCTGATCTGCAAAGGTGGTTTGCATAAATAGCGCTGTTCACACCTTGGTAAATCACTATGGTTGATACTGATGGATGTCATGAGTAACGAACAGGAGCCGTCATCATGCAACAACATGAGTTTACACTAATCAGTCACCATTTGTGCCCCTATGTACAACGTTCCGTTATAGTGCTGACGGAAAAAAACATACACCATGAACGCCGTTATATTGATTTGTCCGATAAACCGGAATGGTTTATTGAGCTATCTCCCACCGGCAAGGTACCGGCCTTACGGGTGAATCACCAGGCGACGTTGTTTGAGTCCGCCGTAATCTGTGAATACCTGAATGAAATCACGCCGGGCAGCCTGCATTCTTCCGATCCATTGTTGAAAGCGCAACATCGGGCCTGGATCGAATACGGCTCACAGCTGTTGAACGACATCGGCCGCCTGTATAACGCCCCCGATGAGGTGGCTTACCACAGTCAGGCCGAGGTGATTGCCCGTAAATGGCGGCGCCTGGAGCTGGAAATCCATGGCGATTATTTTGCCGGCTCTGCCTTCGGTATGGTGGATGCAGCCTATGGACCGATATTCCGTTACTTCGATGTGATGGACCCGTACCTGCCTCTGGATGTGTTCGAAGGCTGCGTGCTGGTGCAGCAGTGGCGCCGGCATCTGGCTGCCCGCCCCAGTGTGCAGAATGCCGTGGCGGCAGATTACCCGGAAAAGCTGCTGCGCTTTCTGAAGCAGCGCAACAGCCATATCAGTGGGTTGATCGCCAGTGAAGAAATGGTTGCCTAATCCTGCGCTGGCGGGAAATCCACAGCCTCTCCCATGCCCTGGGCAAACCGCGCCAGGGTGTGGCCGTTGCGTACCACACTGCCGTGCCAGAAGTACTGTTGCCGAAACCGGGTATCGGCCGCCAAAGGATAACGGCGCTCAAACGTCAGGATCACCTCATCACCTTTAATGACATTGACGGGCTGCTCGATGGGAAAGAAACTGTGTTTCCAACTGTCGGAGCTGAGCCGGTTTTCAATGTCGCCGGAGGAAATGTCCAGCACCACGTCCGCTGACAGGGTAGCGCGAAAATACCCTTTGAAACCGGTTAGCACCCAGGGCTGTTGCACCGTGAAGCGCAGCGTTTTCTGGTACTGTGGGGGCTGATCCCATCGTCCGCAGAAATCCTGCACGCAGCGGGGTATGGAAAGGTGCCGGGCGGTTGGGATGATGGTGTCGTAATACAGATTGAATGGGCTCTGAATGTTCTTCTGTTGCATGAGATCGTGCAGTTGGTAACGATCATTCAAGGTGAAGACATCACCCCGGTGCAGGCTTTGATGGGCTTTCAACGCCGCCACCGGTACCAGAAAGGTTTGCACGGCAGAGGGAATGGCACAGCCTCGGGGTTTTAGAAAGCGCGCCAACCCATCCTGAAGAATCGGTTGAAAATCTTCGTTGTCGCCGATATTACCGATGATCTCGGAAATCAGTACATCGGCCTGCTGCGGCAGCTTCACGTTGTAGGAAAGATCGTTGATCGCCACGAAGCGATCGGCAAAACCCCGTTGTTGTATACGGGTTTTGGCCAGCGCCAGAATGTGAGCATCCATATCGATGCCGTACACCCGCTGGGCACCGGCTTCCAGCGCCCACTGGGCCAGAATGCCGGTACCCGTACCAAGATCCACCACCGTATCACCGGGCTTTACACTGGCCTTGATGGCAGTCTCGTAGGCTTGCATGCGAATGTGATCGCACAACATCAACTGATGAAAGTCCTCATCCCAGTCGCACAGCACTTCAGAAAAAGGCAGCCAGGGTTGTTCCGGATAATAGGGTTTAAACGGTTTGATCATGGTCGGGTACCTGTTGCAGTGCGAAGGCTCAGCCGCGGGCCAGCGTGCCGGGGGTGGGCATGCCATTGCCGGCGGCGGCGCCGGTTTCCTCGCTGTCGGGTTTAATGGCGTATTCGCCGGAGCCGATCAGCATCAGGGCGGTGGACATAAAGGCCAGAAACAGCGGGTATTCCCAACCGCCATTGGCGTTGGTGAACAACCAGCCATTGGGCAGGTGTGCCCAGGTGGCTCCCAACAGAATGGGGATCATGGCCAGTGCAAACTGCCGGGTAAAGATACCCAACAAAATGGCAACACCGCCCACCGCTTCAGCAGCGAATACCACATAGGCTAACCAGCCGGGCAAGCCGATGGAGCTGAAGAAGCTGGCGGTGCCTGGCAACGTAAACACCACCAGTTTTAAATACACGCTGTGCGACAGCAGGACCGCCGCCAGTGCAATCCGTAGTAACAGGGCACCCACACTGGGGTTGTGTAACAGGTTCATAGTGAACTCCTTATTTAAACGACAATGAATGCCTCTATAGTGTATTGAGATCGGCGTCAGTTTTGATCCAATGAATCTGCAAGGGGCGTTTGCACGCTTGCGCAGGGGCGCACCGGCAAATCCCCACAGGGCGGCCCACTGAGCTGACGTCCGTCCTCCAGGCTGAACACGGAACGGTGCAGGGGGCAGCTCAGGGTCTTGCGGGCAGTATTGATGTGCCCGTGATCCAGGCGCCCGCCGCGGTGCGGACAATACCGGGGCACCTGCACCCGCTGCTGTTCCAGTTCCACAATGAAGAATCCGCTTTCTTCATGCTGCGCTATGGGCATGTTGCAATTCCTTTTGTGTGCGAGCTTTATGGACGGCCTGTTCAAACGCATCCAGGGTAATCTGCTGACTGAAGCGCACACCGTACCAGGCCTTCTCCAGGTCCAGGCATTGCTCCTGCGCCATGGCCAGCAGCAGGCGCTTGCCTTCCAGGGCATGAAAGTGATCAATGTGGCAGTGTTCGCTGTAGTAGTGATGGGCGGCAATGCCCAGCCGTTTGCAGGCATCCACATAACAGGGAAAGAAAAACGGAATCACACTTTCCAGATAGGTGATGGCGCCGGCAAAGTAAGAAGGATCTTCCGCCCGCAGCGTCAACCAGTAGAATTGATTCACAAAGGCGAAACTGCTGTCGGCGATGCGCTCAACATAGTGCAGCCGGTCCAGCGGCATGGCCAGTTCCCGTAACAGATTCAAATACAGGGTGGTGTGCATGCGTTTGGGATTGGCAGAGCCGAACTCGTCGATCAGAATCCGCAGCATGGGCAACTGCGCCGCCAACGGCAGGCGCGGCATAATAAAATAAAAGGCCTGCGCCTCGGTGAGGCCGTCCAGGGCAAACTCCTGTACCAGAATTCGGAATTCCTCCCGTTTCATGCTCTGTGCCACATAGTCCACGGCAGCGGATTCCGAATTGGCCTCCACCTGTACCAACTCGTCGATGGCGTCCACCAGATCCTGCACCGTGTTCAGGCAACCGGATTCATTATCGGTATCCTGCAGTGCCTCCATCACACCTTGCACCCAGTGGGATTCAAATTGCCGGTATTGGGCATCGAACGCGGTGATGTCCTGTTGCAATGCCCGTTGATTATGCTGATACAGGTGTGCTTGCGTGAGCATGGTGTTTGGCCTCCTGTAGGGCGTCCAGAGTCAGATCCGTTGCGATAACCCCTTGCTGAAACAAGATGGTTTTTACGCGTTTATACCAGTCGGGTTCAAAGATACCCTGCTGCCGGCAGCGCTCCACCAGCAGCGTGTTTTCACCGTAGTCGCGGTGGTTGATCACCTGTGCGCAGTGGCCCGGATCCAGGTTGCAGTACGATGCCATGACACCGTCGTGATCATACTGCAGCAGCTTGTCTTCCCAGCCCTGATACACTTTCACACCCATGCGGCGAATGTTGCGCAAATGGGGTGCCAGTTTCTCCTCGCCGTTGGATTCCTTGATGGCCACTACCCGGGGCAGGGCACACAGGGTCAGCAGGGTGTCGACTTCCCATTTGTTGCGGCAAAGTTCGGATTCAAAATACACGTGAATGTCCAGTTCGGTTTGGTCGTGCACCTGAACGAAATGGTTGTAGATGGCAGCCTGGGGCAGGTCCGGATAGAACGGCGCGGTAAAGATAATACCGGTGGCGCCCAACCGTGCCGCTTCATCGGCGTAGGTAATCACTTCGCTGGTACTGGGCCGTTCGATGCCCGCAATGACCGGTTTGCCGGCGGCAAACTCAACGCAGTAACTCACCATATCCTGCCATTGACTGGGGGACAGCAGCCACCCTTCACCGGAGGTCAGGCAGGGCACAAACCCGGTGGCGTGTGGCTGCAGTTGTTGCATCAGTTGCCGCACGCTGTGCCGGCACACATCCCCTTGTGGGGTAAACGGGGTGATCAGTGGAATAAAAACATCCTTGTTAAACATATCGGCTTCCTTTCAAGTCGAGCATTAAAGTGACGGACTGCTGATACAGGGGTTGCAACGGCGGGGGAAACTCGCCGTTGTGATACTCCGCAACCGGGGCCAGCCAATCACCGAACTGGGCCAGGTTGCGTAACTCTGGATCATGGGTGGCCAGGTATCCGTTGCAGTTGATGACCTGTGCCAGTGTGCAGGCCTGTTGCAGACTGAGTCCGGCAAAGCGTTGCTCGCCGGTGGCACACAGCAGATCCTCCGCCTGGTAGCCAATGCGGCGAATATCCATCAGCGTGTGCAGGTTATCCATAAACGGATAGTAAGCATCCTGCTCCGCCCGCTGCCGGGCCCAGATCACATCATCGCACAGGCCCACCTGTTCCAGATTCATGTACAGTACTCTGTCCATGTGCTGAATAAAGAACTGTACCGATTGCCGGCGCCGTGTTTCATCTGCATCGTGCATGCCCAGAAAAAACGTGGCATCAATAAACAGCGGGCGCTTATCCAAGTTCATTGAGGGCGGCCTCCATACGCTCCATGGCTTCGGCAAACAGGGCCTGCTCGCGGGCAAGGGCCACGCGAATGAAACGTTGTCCACGATCGGGGTGTTTCCAGTAAAAATATTGACCCGGCAGCACATAGATCTGATGTCCCAGTAGAAAGTTTTGTACGTCGTCAGCACGCATGGCGGTGTTCTGTATTTCAAACCAGGCCACACTGGTGCGAATCAGGGGTGTTTGGTATTTCAGAATGCCTTTGTCCAAATGACGGATGGCCACCTCCCGGTTGGTATCCAGCAGGGTGCCCACCGAAGCAAAGTCATCCTGCATGCTGTCTTCCACATAGGCCGTCACCAGGCTCAGGATAAAAGGTGAGACGTTAAGCAGAACGCTGGTTACGATGGGATAAATATCATCGTTCAGGTCACGGCTGGTGAGGATGGTGGAACACTTGGCATCCTGCAGGGGCCAGGTTTTGCCGGTGTCCTCCATGGCAATGTAGCGCACGCCGGAATTCTCCAGGATCTCATACACATCGGGCCGCTTACCGCCGGAGGCCAGAATGAACGAGGCAAACGAAAAATCCAGAATCAGAATTTTGTTGAAATCACAGCAGAACCGCACCAGTTCCATAAAGGATTTGGTGCCATCGGCAAACAGGCTGAATCCGGTGGGGTTGTTGGGATCTACCAGCACGATAGCATCCAGCGTCAGGGCGTGTTTCATCAGGTTGTCGTAGAGGCTGCCCGCTGCGGTGAACAGGGATTCATCCAGCGCTTGCATCGGCACCTGCATGTGCTTCATCAGATCGTGCAGATTGTCAAAGCAGGGTTCGATCAGACCCACCCGCAACTTGTTTTTCATCAGATAGGTGGCGGTGATCTGCATGCCGATGGAGGCAGCGTACACCAGGTAGATGTCATCGGCCCGTTGCAGGGCGGTGTGTTGTCCATGCAGTGTATAGAACGCGTTGATGAAATCCCGTTCCGCCGCGTACTGGGTGCGTTGCTCCGCCAGGTACCATAGCTGATCCAGATTACTGACGATCTGTTTCTGGGTTGGGCTCTGACGCTGATGGGTATGGGCATCGGCCAGGTTAAAACGGGTTTTCAGGGCATCGATTTCATGCTGGGTAATGTCTTCGTGTTGATCCAGGTACCCGGGTGCAAGTGGTTCGGGCAAAGTAATAGTGTTCATAATGATATCCTTATTCGGTTTAGTCAGTTGCGGTGCGGGTTAAGGTTCGATGACAACTTTCTCCATCATGCCGTGGTCTTCGTGATCCAGTATGTGGCAGTGGGTCACAAAAGCGCCGGTAAAATCTTCGTAGCGGGAACGGATTTCAATGTTATTGGTTTGGGCATCGTTCAGCTCATCCACCAGAATGGTGTCTTTCCAGATACGGTCCACGATCACGCCGGATTCGTTGCGAAAAATCACTTCAAACGGATTTACATGAATGTGATAGGGGTGGTGGGAAAACACCGAGCTGATTTTCCAGGTCTGGGCGGTGTTCAGTTTCAGAATGCGCGGTTGATCGGGATCGTAGGGCTTGCCGTTGATCAATCCCAACCACGGGTCCACCGAAATATCAATGTCGAACTCCAGATACTCCACAATACTGGAGAGCTCACTGTCTGCTATGCTGCGCGGGCGATTGAGGCCGGCCAGCGCGGCATTGGCCGGGAAGCGGTCATACTGGCGTGCGCCCCGCACCACCACCCGCGCCAAAATATTCTGGGCACTGCCGTCCAGGCTGAATTGTTGGTTTTCGGGATTCAGGAAACAGTATTGCGCACCCAGTACCACCGGGCCCACTTCTTCATCCACCAGGTAGTAGGTTCCGCGGCGGCGAACTTTAAGCATTACATCACTGCGGTAGCCCGGCGCCATCAATACACTGTTGTCATCACTGAGCCGTTTGGTGGTGGAGGGAATACCATCTGCCGCCACCTGTACCAGTGGCAGCCGATCACCGGAGCAAGGGTCCAGCAACGCCAGTTTCACGTTTTTACGCACTCCGGCGTGAATGAAACGCCACCGCTCCACCTCACCGGGCTGCAGGATGACTTCCGGCATCACCTGGCCATTGATGGAAATATGCCAGCCCCGGTCGGCTGCCTGCTCCGCCCAGGCCAGCGGCGCAAACGTGTCGTTGTTTTCGATTTCACCCGTGTCGTTAAAGGCAATTTCCTGCAGCATCATGATCCTGTCGTCGGCATCGCGCATGGCCGGCAGGCGATCATAATCTCCCTCGATGATCAGGGCACCGCTCATGCCGCTGCCCACCTGCACTGAGCTGCCGCCGTGCACATGGGCGTGATACCAGAACGTACCCGCCACATGATTTTCCGGAATTTTAATTTCGTAATCAAAACTATCCCCGGATTGCAGTTTGATAAATACGTTGTCGCTGTTGCCGGTGGGGTCCACGTGCAAGCCGTGGGTATGGAGGTTGGTGGTGTTGAAATTATGTGGCCGGTTGTGATTGCACTCACCGTCTTCGCTACAGGGCGGATTGGTTTCCGGCGGCAGTTGATTGTTCAGGCGAATGCGCAAAGTATCTCCCGGCCGTGCCACCAGCGTGTCACCCACGGGTTGCTGGTTGTACTTGCGCAATCGCAGGCGCTGGGTGAACGCCTGGTTATCCTTGAACGAGGTAAAATCGTATTCCAGGTAGCCTGCGGTTAACGTGGTGGTGAGCTCACCGGTGCGTGGGTTCACCCGCTTCAGAGGGGCCTGCTGCAATGGCGGGTGTTGATAGTTATCGGGGCTGCGGAACCGGTTCAGGTTAAAATACTGTGCCGTTTGCAGCGCTGTGAATCGGGTGGAATCCGGATTTTCAACGAGGGTGTCCAGTTGCTCATCACTGACTGGATAACCATTGATCGGGTTGGCGTGGGCGTAAGAGCCGAGCAACGCGCTTAAGGACAGCGCACAACACGCCGTTTTCAAATAAACAGCCATAGGACTTTCCTGTTCTCATGTGGTTAGGCCGAATCAGGTTATCCAGCCAGCTTGAACAAACTGTTGCAGGCAAGACTAAAATTACGAAAACCACGTTTGCACATATGCAAACAGAAACCGGATTGGGGTGAGCGGGGGAATTTCGTAATCAGGAGGTCAACAGTGCGCGTTAATGGGTGAAGTGAGTCAGGGTAGGGCCGCCTGTTCCCGGCGGATAAACTCGAACGCGTCGGCGGCCAGTAACTCAGTAAGGCGCTGTGTTGAGTGAATTTGATCATAGGCCTCGTAGATCTGGCGGGCAGCCAGCCAGGATGAATGGGCTTGCCGCAACAAGGGCTGGGTTGCCTCTGCTGCAACCAGCGTACTCATGTGATAATACAGGTTGCCCAGCCCGCGATTGGCATCGGCTGCCATCGCCGGGCCGAATTGATCCTGATGTTGTAGCAGCGATTGGTAGTGGGATTCAGCCTTTTGCAAAAAAGCCACGTCATCATTTTGGAAACCCAAGGTGTAAGCCACAGCGGCAAGGTACTGGGTTGTATTGCTCCATTTTGCGGGAAAGTGTTCCAGTGGGCGCTCTTGCAGCGCCAATTCAAACGCGGCGTAGGATTGCTGCAGTAAATTGGTGTCTCGGTGTTTCATACCCAGTAATCGCAGTGTTTTGCCCCGGTTACTCTGCAGGCCAGACCAGCGTATTGGATCCCGCTCACGGGTGCATTTCTGCAGGGCCAGCTCATACAGTTCAACGGCCTCCTGCATGGGGTCTGTGGTAGCGTTTTTTAACCCCAGGTCCGTCAACGCACTACCCAGATTGTTCAACACACCAGCCCAGTCGATTGGATTGCTGTCACCGCTGTACACCTCCAGGGCGGATCGATAGGTTGCAATGGCCTCTTCCAAGTGGTGTTGGCCAGGCTCCAACTCTTCCAGTTTCTCCTGCACCAATCCCAGATTGTTCATGGTAATGGCCCAGTCTAAAGGTTCACGGGCCCGGGTCCGTTCTTCCATGGCCGCTTCAAACGCGGCAATGGCACGCCGGAAGGAGGCGGGATCATGGCTGCGTTTTCCAATCAGGTAGTAAACGGTCGCCAGGTTGGATTGTACGCTGGCCCATTCCAGGGGCACCCGCTCCCGTGTCCACTCCTGCAAGGCAAGCTGGTTGGCGGCCACCGCTTGCTGCAACCGCTCCACGCCGGATTCCCGTTCGGCTATCAAGGCCAGCGCCGAGGCCAGGTTGTGCTGGGTGGTGGCCCACTCCAGTGGGTTGTCCTGTCGGTTCAGTGTATCCAGCATCTCCTGATACATGGGCAGTGCCTGCTCCATGACGGCGCTATCGGTTTGACGCTTTCCCATCAGCAGTTGAGCGGCCACCAGGTTGTTGCGGGTAGTGGCCCAACTGGCGATGGATTGCTGCGGGGTGCGCACCTTCAACGATTGCTGCAGTGCGACCATTCCCTGTTGCAGTAAGCGGTCCTCGCCTTGCCGCTCCCCCAACGTAATCAAGGTTGCGCCCAGGCCATTTTGTGAGGCGGCCCAGTCTTCCGGCGCGTTGCTCTGAGTCTGCTCCTGCAATGCCTGTTCAAAGGCTGCCCTGGCCTGCAGTAATCGCTGTGGATCACTTTCACGCTCGCCCAACAGGCCAGTGGCCCGGCCCATCTGGCTGTGGATCAAGGCCCACTGCAGGGGGGCATCCTCCCGGGTAACGTAGGTTAATGCCTCCTGATAGGTGTTGATGGCCTGTTCAAGAATATCATTGCGGCCTTTGTGCTCACCAAAATCCGACAGGGCATCGGCCCATTGCAACAGATACTGCCGCTTTATTTGCGGCTGTGATTCCGGTACCAGAGCAGTGGCCTGTTGCAGGTGAGTCACACCGGCCGCAAACTGAAAGCGGGCCAGGGCGGAGGTGCCCAGCATGGCGTTGGCAGCGGCAATATTCAATTGGTGGGAATCGGTTTCCTGCTGGATGTACTGTCTGATCAATGCGTCAGCCTGTTCGTGCTGCCCCTGGGCAATGGCCGTTTCCGCCTGCCCCAGCAGCGCTTGATGGCTGCTGGCGTTGTGCTTCAAACTCGCCAGTTGTGCCAGCATTTCGCGATGCCGCTGGGCGATTTTCTGCAGTGCCGCCGGCAACTTGTCCAGCGCAATCTGCTCCTGTTCCAGCGTGGTAAAAAAGCCACTCAATGCACTCTCGGTAACACCCAGTTGATGGCTGAGGGTTGCCAGCTTGGCGCTGTCTTTCTCTTTCTGATTGATCAGTTCAAGCAGCAACCGGGAATCATTGATGTTGACGGTGTTGCCGCTGCCGGATTGATTGATCACGGTACCGCCGGCCGCTGCCTCGCCTTCCTGAATCACGTCCGGCTGATTCTGCACGTATTGCAGGGTTACTCCGGCAACGATGATCAGTGCGGCAATCCAGAAGCCGTACTTCAGCAATGCATGTACCACAGAGGCACCATCCTGCTGGTTTAGGGGCGGAATAATGCCGGACTTGATGAGGGCGCGGTGCACGCCGAAAAACAACATCAGCACATAACCCACCAGCGCCAGGGGGTGGGTCAGATAAGGGATTACCTCGGTAATCGATGGGTCCATGGGGTGTCCTTATGTAATGAACGGCACAGCATGGATCTGGTTATCGCAAAATATTAGAAGCCCGTAAAGGCTGGTTGCGCATTTACGGGCTGTTCGGGATAAAAACCGGTGCCGATCAGTAATCCTTGGCAGGAAGCCCCCCACCCGTGCTAAGGCGCATCGCCCGCAGATTATTGGAGGTCGCGGGTACATTCTCCACTTGTTCCTCGTCCACCAGTTGCTGCACGGTTTCCACGCTCACGTTCATGTCCTCTGTCACCACCAGGTTGAACACATGCCAGGCTTCTAAGTTTGGATCTCCATTGGCTTGTTCAGAGGTGAAAATGTAAGTCTCGTCAATGAGCTGTAGTTCAACCCGCGCCGGCGAGGTTACGATATTACCGGTGCCGCTGTAGTGGTGCACAAAATACTGATAGGTTCCGGCGGCGGGAAAGTCCGGAATGGTGATGATTTCCGGGCCAAAGCTGGTCGTATCATCCACATCCAGATCAATGACGATATCGTTGATCACGGCGGTTTCGTCTGCGTAGTACACATGAATGGTGGCGTTGGTGCCCACCAGATCATTGGCAATCAAGTGCGAATCCAGATCCGCAGGATTGGCTCCCCAGCTGAGCTTGATGGTGGTACTGCTGCTGTCGTTCCCCAGCACCAGACATTGATCCAGTGTGGCCATCGTGGTGCCGGTGTTGACCACCAGGGTGTTGCTGTTACCACCACGGCGGGCTGTGAGCAGGACGCGGGAATCCTCCCGTACGGGAATCGTGAATTCGCCAAGTTGATTACTGATGGCGGAACTGGAGCCGATGTAATCACTGCCCACGGCCATGACACGGGCATCCGCAATCCGGCGGCCAACGGCGTTTTCTACACACCCCACAAGATCAACGCTGGTGTAGTAATCGTCTGCATTCCAATAGGTGAAGTGGGATACCGTTCCGGCGTACACATAGCCGGCGGCTGTGCTGGTGAGTGTGGCGCTGCCATCCTCCACCCAATAGCCGGTGGTTTCCTCAAAATAGAACAATGGAATGCTGGCCGGTGCCGTGTCCGGATCCACACTACTGGCCAGGGGAATGTTAATGGTGGCACTCACCCCGTTCGCCAGTTGCAGGGGATTACCGCTGCCATCGGTAAAGTTGTATTCCACTGCGCCGAACGACTCGATTGGCCGGAGCTGGCCGTTACCGGGGGATACTACCTGGTAGTCACCAGGCATCAGCGCCGGATCGCTGGAGGGGTCGATAATGGTTGCCGTGGCGGAAACAGCACCGGAATAGGGGTTGTTATTGCGATCCACAAACGCGTTCGCCGGCAGGGTTGCCAGGTCATAACCGTCAACCGTCAGCGTAAAGGGCGCGGTTCCGGAAAACACCGCATCCAGATCATTGTTCAGCATCAGAGGATCGGCAATCAGATCAGGATTGGTAAGGGAGTTGGATAAAACCAACGTACTGGAACCGTACTGGGCCAGCGTGGCCGACAGCAGAAAACGCTCAGAAACACCGGTGCCGGTGATGCTGAACTCGCCGTTGGCATTGGAGCGGGTGCGCTCGATTTCTGCCATGCCCGAACCGGTATCCGCCACCAGCACCACAGTGGAATTGGCCAGGGGCGCGCCGGTGGAGTAATTTTTTACCACACCGCGCAGGGTGCCCAGCGATGAACAGGTTACCATCAGGTTGTTGATGTCATTGCGTATCACAAACTGGTTGTCGCTAAAGTAGCAGCCCTGGCGAAACGGCCGGTCCTCCACCTGCAGGTTGATACTGGTGCCGTTGCGGAACGATTCACTGAATTCAAAGGCCCCATCGCTGTTGAGTTCAATGGTTTCCCCGTTGGCGCTGATGGTTAACGAGCCCTGCAGCCCGCTTACCGTACCTCCTACATTGAACGATTCACTGTTGCTGCGCGGGCCTACAACTTGCGCGCCACCGTTGTTACCACCGCCACCGCAAGCGGACAGCAGAACGCAAGACGCCAAGGCGATTGATATCAATCCTTTGCTCATGGAAATTCCCCGATTTTTATAGATTTATATAATTGTTGTTGACGATTCAGTTGCACAAAGGCTGATCAGAGTGGATTCAGCGCCCGTGAATAATCTATCCCCGCGGCCGATTATAGGGGAGGGCTGATACCGGGGTAAAGCCCCCCGGCGGGCCTGCCATGGCGCGATACAGGTTCACCATGGCCAGGGTTTGTTCGGTGCGGCTTTGTACCCTGGCGCCTTGAATCTCGATCAGCTCCTGCTCTGCCGCCAGCACTTCAAAAAAGTCGATGTAGCCTTGGCCGTAGCGGGTGCGGGCCAGCTGTGCTGCCGTTGCCGCGGCGTTGGCAGAGCGCTCCAACGCGGCAGTGCGGTGCTGGCTTTGTTGGTAGCGAACCAGTTCGGTTTCTGTTTCCTCCAGGGCAATCAATACGGTTTGCCGATAACGGGCCAGGGCGGCGCGGGCATCGGCGTCGGCGCTGTCCACCAATGCACTGACCCGTCCGAAGTCCAAGAGTGGCCAGTGGATACTGAGGCCGGCGCGGCGGCTGGCACTGGCTCCGGTAAACAGGTCGCCGGGGTCGGCGGCAACGCTGCCCACCAGGGCACTTAACTCCAAGCGTGGGAACCACTGGGCTTGGGCGGCACCAATGGCGGCGGTGCGTGCCGCCAGTTCACGCTCGGCGGCACGCACGTCCGGGCGCCGGCGCAACACCTCCGCCGGCGTATCCAGATCCACTGCGGGCAGCTGCCGGGGCAGATCCTGCACCAATTCCAATTGAGCATTCATGTGCCCGGCGGGCAGGCCGCTGAGGGTGGCAATACGATGCATCAGGGCGGCGATATCGGCCTGCAGTTGCGGCAGGATGGCGGCGGTGGATTCCATTTGCGCCTGGGCCCGTACCTGATCAAAACGGGTACTGCGGCCGGCCTGCACCCGCGCTGTTACAATGGCCAGGGATTCCCGCTGCAGCCGGAGGTTTTGTATGGCCACCTGCAGTTGCTGCTGGCGCCCGCGCAGTTCAAAGTACTGAGCGGCCAGCTGGGCCACCAGGGTAATTTGCAGGGCTTCCAGATCCGCAGCGGATGCATCCAGCTGCGCCTGCCGGCCCTCACGAATGCGTTGCAGGCGGCCGAACAAATCCAGCTCCCAGCTCAGGGCACCGGCCACCTGATAGCGTTCAATCCGCTCTGCGCCATCGGCAGACAAACGCTCCACCTGGGGCAAATGGCTTTCGGTAGCATCGGCAGCCACGCTGCCCCGGGGCAACAGATTGCGTTTGGCCGCCTGCAGTTGCGCTGCTGAGCGCTGGTAATGGGCCAGTGCCGCCGTCAGCTCCTGGTTATTGTCCAGCGTGTTCAGCACCAGCTGCGCCAGCATCGGATCGTTGAAGCCGTTCCAAAAGCGGGCCTGCATTTGCAACGCTGTTTGCGGCGGCGTGGCTGCTTCGGTGGCCGGTGGCTGGTGAATAAAGTGCTCCGGCGCCGTATCCGCAGGTGGTTGATAATCCGGCCCCACCGCGCAGGCGGCTAACAGCAGGGCCAACAGGGGCGTTGAAACAATACGATCAGGCATGGGATTCTCCCGGGAATGAAGTAGAAGCGGTGGAATCGGATTGCGCGCCGGCTTCGCCGCGCTGTGCCAACCGGCGCAGTGCCACGTAAAACACCGGGGTCAGCACCAGGCCAAACAGGGTGACCCCGATCATACCGGTGAACACGGTTACCCCCATGGCGTTGCGCACCTCACTGCCGGCTCCGCTGGCCAAAACCAGTGGCACCACGCCGGCCACGAAGGCCACCGAGGTCATGATGATGGGGCGCAGCCGCAGGCGGCAGGCTTCCAGGGCGGCCTGCACCGGATTCAAGCCGTCGAACTCCCGTTCGCGGGCAAACTCCACAATAAGGATGGCGTTTTTGCAGGCCAGCCCCATCAACACCACCAGGCCCACCTGCACAAACACGTTGCTGTCACCCTGGTTGAGCCAAACCCCGAACAGGGCGGCCAGCAGACACATGGGCACGATCAGAATCACCGCCAGGGGCAGCACCCAACTTTCATACAGGGCTGCCAGCACCAGGAACACCAACATTAACGCCAGGGGAAACACCACCAGGGCGGCCTGGCTTTGATTGATCTGCTGGAAACTCAGGTCCGTCCATTGAATGGCCATGCCGGGGGGCAACACCGACTGCGCAACATCCTCCACCGTGGCCAGGGTTTCACCGGAGGACAAGCGCATGGGATCCGATTGGCCGATCAGATCCGCCGCCGGATAGCCGTTGTAGCGAATCACCGGGTCGGGGCCAAAGCTTTGTTCCAGCGTCACCATACTGCTGAGGGGCACCATATCGCCCAGGCGGTTGCGGGTGTACAAATGATTCAGATCCCGCTCCTCATCCCGGTAGGGTGCATCGGCTTGCGCCATCACCCGGTAGGTGCGGCCGAAAATATTAAAATCATTAATGTAGAGTGAACCGAAATACAGTTGCAGCGTGCCGAACACGTCATCCAGTTGCACCCCCTGCGCCTTGGCCTGGGCGCGGTCCACCACCGCATCCAGTTGCGGCACGTTGGCCTGGTAGGAGCTGATGGGAAAACTCAAACCGGGGGTCTGGCTTAAGGCACCGGCCAGTTGATGGGTGGCGTTCTGCAACGCCCCATAACCGGCCGCGTTACGATCCTGCAGATACAGGGAGTAACCGGAACCGGCCCCCAGGCCGAAAATGGGCGGCGGCATAAAGGTGAGGGCAAAGCCTTCCTTAATGGCGGCCAGCTTGCCGTTGAGTTCCTCGGCAATTTCCTGGGCGCTGCGATCCCGCTCACTGAAATCATCGAACAGCACAAACACGGTACCCACATTGGGGGTGTTGGTGCGTTGCAGGGCATTGAATCCCACAAACGCCGCCGCGTGGGAAACCCCTTCGGTGTTCAACGCCAGTTCGCTGACCCGGCGCGCCACCGCCTCGGTACGATCGAGGGAAGCCCCTTCGGGCAACCGGATACTGCCCACCAGATAGGTTTTATCCTGGGTGGGAATAAACCCGCCGGGCACCTGATCAAACATAAACAGGGTAGCGCCGAGCAACACGCCATAGAGGGCGAACACCGTACCCCGCCGTTTCAGGTTGCGCGCCACCATCGCCTGGTAGCCATCGGCACTGCGCTGAAAAAAGCGGTTAAACGGGCGGAAGATCCAACCGAACAGAAACTGCAGGGCACGGGCCGGACGATCCGGCTCTGCGTCGTGGGGTTTCAGTAAGGTGGCCGCCAATGCCGGCGACAGGGTCAGCGAGTTGATCGCCGAGATCACCGTGGCAATGGCGATGGTGACGGCAAACTGGCGATAGAACTGGCCGGTAATGCCATCCAGAAACGCCATGGGAATAAACACCGCGCACAGCACCAGGCTGATCGCAACAATGGGGCCGCTCACTTCCCGCATCGCCTGATGCGCGGCCGCCAGCGGCGCCAACCCCTGCTCGATATTGCGCTCCACGTTTTCCACCACCACGATGGCGTCGTCCACCACGATGCCGATGGCCAGCACCATGCCAAACAGGGTCAGGGTATTGATGGAATAACCCAGCAACAACAACAGGCCAAAGGTGCCGATGATGGAAACCGGCACCGCCAGTAACGGAATCAACGAGGCGCGCCAGGTTTGCAGGAACAGAATCACCACCAGCACCACCAACACCACCGCCTCCAGCAACGTCTGGATAACTGCCTTGATGGAGGTACTGACGAACACCGTGGGATCATAGGCCACTTCCCAGTCCAGGCCTTGGGGAAACTGATCGTCCAGCTCCGCCATCTTGGCGCGCACCGCGCGGGACACTTCCAGCGCATTGGAACCGGGTGCCTGGAAGATCGGCAGCGCCACCGCCTGACGCCCATTGAGCAGAGCCCGTAACGTATCCTGGGAAGACGCCAACTCAATGCGGGCCACATCCTTCAGCCGGGTCAGGGCGCCATCGGCACCGGTTTTCAGCACCACATCACCGAACTGCTCCGCGCTGTCCAATCGCCCCTGCGCGTTAATGGAAAGCAGGTAATCCGATCCATCGGGCATGGGGGCGGCCCCCAGTTGCCCGGCGGATACCTGAATATTCTGCTCGCGCACGGCGGCCACAATGTCGTTGGCGGTAATGCCCAGGGCCGCCGCCCGTTGCGGATCCACCCACAGGCGCATGGCGTAATCGCCCGAACCAAACAGCCCCGCTTCACCCACCCCGGGCAATCGCGCCAGCTCGTCCCTGATGTGCAACACCGCGTAGTTGCGAATATAGGTGGCGTCGAAGCGATCATCCGGTGACAGCAGGTGCACCGCCATCATCAGGCTGGGGGACTGCTTGCGGGTGCTCACCCCCTGGCGGCGCACATCCTCCGGCAGCCGTGGCAACGCCTGGGTGACCCGGTTCTGCACCTGCACCTGGGCCTGATCCGGATCGGTACCCAGCTCAAAGGTCACCGTCAGCACCAGGGTGCCGTCACTGCCGGCCACGGATTTCATGTAGATCATGTCTTCCACCCCGTTGATGGCTTCCTCCAACGGCGTGGCCACGGTTTCGGCAATGGTCTTGGGGTTGGCGCCGGGATAACTGGCGGTGACCTGCACACTGGGCGGTACCACCTCCGGATATTCACTGATGGGCAGCAGCGGAATACTGATCAGCCCCAGCACGAAAATAATGATCGACAACACCGAGGCAAAGATCGGGCGATCAACAAAAAAGCGGGAAAATTGCATGACAGAGCCCCTCGGCGCACCGAGTTGTGCGCCAGTCATTAAAGAATAAACGTGGGTGATCCGCTGGGGATCGGTGGCGGTACTACATCAACAGATTGCCGGTGCCGCCGTGGTTGGCCACCCGGGAAGGTTCCGGCTCCTCCACCAGCTCCGGCGCCACCTGAATGCCCGCCACCGGAATCCGCTGCAGGCCATTGACGATCACCATGTCGCCCACCGTTAAACCCTCATCGATTACCAGCTTGCCCTGAATGCGATGCCGGGTGCTGACCTCGCGGCGGGCAACGGTGTTGTTGGTGTCCACCACGTACACAAAGCGGCGATCCTGATCCGTCATCACGGCTTTCTGATCCACCAGCAGGGCCTGGTTCAGGCGTTCAATGGGAATTTCCACCCGCGCGAACTGGCCGGGCTTGAACGCGCCGTCGGGATTGGGCAACAGGGCGCGGTACTGCAGGGTGCCGGTTTGGCGGTTGAGCTGGTTATCCACAAAATCCAGCACGGCCTGATGAGGGAAGCCGGTTTCACCGGTTACGCCCACCCGGATGGGGGAACCGGGGGCGAACACCGCAACCCCCTGCTGGCGGTTTTGATAATCGGTGGCCTGGTCAATCTCGAAATAAACGTGCACCGGGTCCACCGACACCAACGTGGTCAGCAGGGTTTGATCCGCCGTGGCCAGGTTGCCCTGGGTGATGTGGGCACGGCTCACCCGGCCATTGATAGGCGCGGTGATCCGGGTGAACCCCAGATCCAGACGGGCGCTGTCCAGCTGGGCGCGGGCCGCAGCCACATCGGCTTCGGCGTTGGCCAGGGTGGCCAGCCGTTGGTCCAGCTCCTCCTGGGAGATCGCCCGGTTCTGCAACAGGTTTTGGGCGCGGGTGGCTTCCGTGCGGGCCAGGCTCAGGATACTTTCGGCGCGCTGCAAGGCCGCCTGCGCCGCCCGTTGCCGTGCCTGGTAGGGGCGTGGATCAATCACAAACAGCAACTGCCCCTGTTCCACCAGTTGCCCTTCTTCAAAGTGGATGGAGTCGATATAACCGCTGACCCGGGGTCGCAGGGCCACACTTTCGGTGGCGGCAACATGGCCGGTGAACGCATCCCACAGGGTGACGTTGCGGGCCTGCAACCGGGTCACATCCACCGCCGGCGGGGGTGGCTCGGACTCGGTGGCCTGCAGATTATTGTTGCAACCGGACAGGGTGATGGTCAGCGCCACAATACTCGCCGCAATGGCGGTTTTCAGCGGTGGTTTTCTGTGTGCAGAAGCATTAATACTCATCTCAATTACCCCTTTCGAATCGGTACAGCTCAGGGTGTACAGAATAGGGGGCAGGGGCTGGCCGGCGGTAGTCGGTTTCTCTATCGTGATTGCCTATTCCTGCTTTGGTTGGGGCTATACATCGTATAGCTGTAATGTGATTGACACAAAATTGAATAGTATTACGGTGAAAACGCGATAAATTTCGACAAATAAAAGCATTTGGTGGCGTAAAACCGGTTTGCGAATACTCGCTGATTGCCGAATCCCATCACATTCTTGCCTAATCCTGCATTTCGGGGGTGGTTCCGTCTGGCGCAACCCGCAACCGGGCGTATACTGATTGCAGCTTTCAACCCGGCAGGAGAACCCCGTGATCAGCGAAACCCTGACTGACGAAATGGTGAGCGCCCACCAACAGCAAACCCTGGCCAACGGCATTCTGCGGTGGTCCAGCGGGGATGGCATCACCGAGTGTGCTTTGCCGGGGGTTCATCTGATTCGGGCCGACCAGCCCACCGCCACCTGCAATCCCACCGTGTACGAACCCAGCATTGCGTTTCTGATTCAGGGGCGTAAAACCGTGCACTTGGGGGATCGCGAGATCGTCTACCACGAGCTGAGCTATCTCACCACCAGCGTTGCGCTGCCGGTGTTGGGCCATGTGGTGGAGGCCTCGCCGGAAAAACCCTATCTGGCCATCAAGCTGAAGTTCACGCCCCAGGAAGTGGCCGACATGATCCTGCAGGCGCAGATCAACGAACCCGTGGAGACCGGCCCCCTCTGCAACTGCGGCCTGCAGGTGGCGGCCATGGAGCCGGATTTGCTGGATGCCCTGACCCGTTTGCTGGGGCTGCTGGAGCGCCCCGGCGACGTGCCGGTGTTGGGGCCACTGATTCGCAAAGAGATACTGTACCGGGTGCTGATGGGCGAGCTGGGGTTCAGCATCCGCAAGTTCGCCATGGTGGATCATCAGGCCAGCCGCGTGTCGAAAGTCACCGCCCTCATCAAAGAGCGCTTTACCGAGCCCATGCGGGTGCGGGAGCTGGCCGAGGCCGTCAATATGAGCGAATCCGCCCTGTTCCGCAGCTTCAAGGATGTCACCCGCATGTCCCCCCTGCAGTACCAAAAACGGTTGCGCCTGTACGAAGCCCGCCGCCTGATGTTGAGCGAAGGGCTGGACGCCGCCACCGCCAGCTTCCGGGTGGGCTACGAAAGCCCCTCCCATTTCAGCCGCGAATACAGCCGTGAATTCGGCGATTCACCCCGTTCGGATGTGCTGCGGCAACGGGCCGAGCAACTGGAATCCATCGGCTGACACAACGGGCGGGATTCTGAGCCGCTTTTCCCACCCCATTTAACGCCCCGGTTGTCTTTATAGCAGGCATTCTGCGCAAGGACTCAGTACCCCATGGGTGACGACAACCAATCCCGCTCCAGTTCCCCCTCCGGCTCTGGCATCAGCGTACACATCCCTAAATGTCGGGCGGCGGATCAGTGGGTGGATCTGCACTACCGCTACGACGATCTTTACCTCACCCCCATTGCCAACATGCCGTTTGAAGTGGTGTGCAAGAAAGATCCCTCCATCAGGCAGCGCGGCACCACCGATGCCGAGGGCAAGGCCCACGTGGAAGGCTTGGTGGCGGGCCCGCTGGAGATCCACTTCAACCCCGACAGTGACGCCGCCGACCGGCAGCAGGCCGAACAGATCCGCAAAGAGCTGAAGCAGACCTTAGACAGCATCGTGGCCACCGTGCAGCAGGATGCGGTGTACAAAGAGCAAGCCTGGGAAGACACCCCCGACATCATGAAAGGCGTGATCTACGCCGGCGCCGCCGCCCAGGGGGTGTGGGATGGGGCCACCGAATTTGTGGATTTCATTGCCCAGGCCGGGGCCATTCTGGCCAAGATGGGCATGGCCTATGCCGATGTGTGGGGCAGCATTGTCAGTGGCGACATCAAAACCCTGCAAACCAAGCTGGAACAGGCCCGGGCCAACGGCGCCGAGTTGGCCGATGGTGCCATGGAGACCATGGAAAACCTGTTTTTGCTGCTCTCGGACGAAGAAGTACGTGACCTGCTGTACGAATTCCCCGGGCGCTACTGGGATGCCCACCACAGCGTGGATCAGGTGTACATGGCGGGCTCCGCCGGCAGTGATCTGGTGGTGGGCATCGTGCTGGGGGCGCTTACCGGGGGTGCCGGCGCCGCCGCCATGGGGGCCAAAGCCCTGGCCAAGGGTGGCCAGTCAGTGAAAAAGGTGATGGAGCTGCTGGAAAAACTGGTGCCCATCCTGAAACGGGTGAAAGGCAAACTCAGCTTTAACGGCACCACCAAAAGCAACAAGCAAATGACCTTGCCGGGCAGCCGCAGCAACCGCCCCCACAACAGCAGCCACGCCGGCGACAGCAACCAAACCGGCCGCAACGGCAACGGCGATCTGTGCCAGCCCGCCAGTAAAACCTGCACCAAGGGCGAACCCATCAGCCAGATCACCGGCGAGGAACTGCTGGAACAGGAAGACTTCACCCTGCCCGGCTTGATCCCCCTCGCCTGGAAGCGCCTGTACCGCACCAGCAACCCCCGCAACCGGGGCCTGGGCCATGGGTGGACCTTTCCCACCTGCGAAACCCTGCAGATCGGCAACGATGCCATCCTTTACCACGATGCCGAAGGCCGCCAGATCCAAATGCCGGTGCCCGAGATCGGCCAGTTCACCAGCAACAGCGCCGAGGGCCTGTTTTTGCACCGCGACTGGCACACCGTGTTCTACCTCAAACAACCGGGCCAGCCAGACAAACTCTTTGTGGGTAAGGGCACTTTAAAGCTGGCCGCCCTCATGGACACCGTGGGCAACCGCTGGGATTGCTTTTACAACGAGGCCACCCAGCAGATCGAACGCATGGAAGCCAGCTGGGGCAGCGTGCTGGAATTCGAAACCGGCGGGCCGGGCCTGATCCACGCCATCCACAGCCGCCATAACGGCCACCACCAAACCCTGGCCCGTTACCACTACAGCGCCGACAACGATCTGATCGCCGTGGAAGATGCCGGTGGCGATGCCGAACGCTTTGCCTACCAGAACCACATCATCACCCAGCGCACCCTGCGCACCGGCTTTAACTTTTACTTTACCTGGGATCAGCTTACCCCCAAAGCCCGCTGCCTGCGCCAATGGGGGGATGCCACGGATGGCAGCAGCGGGGCGGCCACCTACGATTACCACTTTGAATGGGATACCCAAAACCGCATCACCCGCAGCACCGATTCCAACGGCGGCGTGACCGAGGTGGAATACGATCGGC